>Ga0180432_10001689_pt1 | contig 34459 bp, 29 predicted proteins | sample SS_ome_10_FD_132414 | JGI IMG/M metagenome (GOLD analysis project Ga0180432, IMG submission 132414) | Hypersaline lake sediment archaeal communities from the Salton Sea, California, USA - SS_1_MS_2 metaG | ecosystem: Environmental > Aquatic > Non-marine Saline and Alkaline > Hypersaline >... | reverse complement strand
GAAAATGGGGTCGTTTTGGGAGGAGGTGCGTTGCCAGGATGGCGGGGTGAGGAGGTCCCCTCGGAGGGAGATCTTCCGGTCACATCAACGGCGTGCTTCGCGCCCCTCGGCGTTCGGTCGATGTGTAAGGCGCTGACGCACAGACTGAGGGAAGGGAGGAATCCAGCGATGAAGGCGAGTGTTGGGTGGGGTGTGGGTGTTGTCGGCGCGGTGTGTCTGTCGTTGGCTTCGGTCGCCTCGGCGGTCAACATCGTGACGGTCCCCGTGGGCAATCCGGGCAACGCCGATGATACCGAGGGGGATGGCTACGGCGGCGTGGACTACACGTACAACATCGGCAAGTTTGAGGTGACGGCGGGGCAGTACACCGACTTCTTGAACGCCGTTGCCGACACGGACACGTACGGGCTTTACAACACGTACATGGACACGGCCAACGATCAGTTCGGCTGCAACATCAAGCGAACCGGCTCGGCGGGGAGCTACACGTACAACGTGGCTTTGGATTGGGCGGACCGACCCGTCAACTACGTCTCGTGGGGGGACGCGGCGCGGTTCTGCAACTGGCTGGAGAACGGCCAGCCGATCGGGGCGCAGGGGCTCTCGACGACGGAGGACGGCTCGTACTACCTGAACGGTGCGACTTCGAATGCGGCGCTGCTGGCGGTGACGCGCGAGGCGGACGCAACGTGGGTGATTCCCAGCGAGGACGAGTGGTACAAGGCAGCGTACTACGACGGGGCAAGTGACGTTTACTACGACTACCCGACCGGGACCGATGCGACCCCGAGCAACGACCTTGTAGGCCCCGACCCCGGCAACAACGCGACGTTCTATGACAGCGGTTACACGATCGGCAGCCCGTACTACCGCACTGAAGTCGGCGCTCACGAGAACTCCGAGAGTCCGTACGACACGTTCGACCAGGGCGGCAACGTGTGGGAATGGAACGAGGCCGTGATTGTTGGCTCGTATCGCGGCCTGCGGGGCGGGTCGGTGCTCGATGTCGACTACGACCTGCACGCGGCGGATCGCTACTACGACTTCTACCCGTCGTACGAGGACAACGTCATCGGGTTTCGGGTCGCCGAAGTCCCTGAGCCCGGTACGGTAGGGTTGCTCGGGCTCGGGATGCTGGCCGCACTGAGAAAGCGGCGGAAGTAACCCTTTGCCCTTTGACTCTACTACCCATTATCGCCCGCCCAGATCCGTCCGGCGGGCGATTCCCCTTATGGGTCCCCGAAGGGGACGAACGTGAATAGCCGCAGGTGTAACCTGCGGAACGGTGCGTCCAAAGAGATTGCCCAACCCCGGAGGGGTTGTACAAACGCCCATCGCATACACGGGACGGGCGTCGCCCGGACGCGACGCGCCCATCCATCCCCCAGATGTGCACGACGGAAACGCGGGGCGCTGCCCATCACCATCGGTCGCGCATATGTCACGTTCGCCCAACCGCGCGGATGCCTGTACGACCCCTCCGGGGTCGGATGAAATGGGGGCGCGGGTCGCACGTTTCCGTGGGTTTCACCCACGGCTATTCACGTGGTTCCCCTTCGGGGAACGGCGATTCACCTTATGGTTCCCCTTCGGGGAACGGGCAGCGACCCAACGGCATTGACCCGCCCCGCACGCGCTATAGACTTCACGAGACCATTTCGCGGGGGTCAACGCCAACGGAGCGACAACACCCGCATGTCAACCTACACGCAGATCTGCTACCACATCGTGTTTTCGACCAAGAACCGCCAACCCGTTTTGACGCCGGCGCGACGCGAAGACCTGTTCCGGTACATCTGGGGGATCATCAACAACCACGAGGGGCACTTGTACCGCATCAACGGCGTTGAAGACCACGTTCACATCCTGTGCGACCTCCATCCGACCGTGTGTCTGGCCGATCTGGTCAAGGCCATCAAGACGGGAAGCTCCAAGTGGATCAAGGAGAACGGCGTCTTCCCCGAGTTCGGACATTGGCAGGACGGATACGGCGCCTTCACCCAATCCCCCGCTGACAAGTTCGTCGACGAATACCGGGAGCTGCTGAAGCGAGCCGGGATCGAATATGACGAGCGGTACTTGTTGTGACGGGAACAACCCCATCGGGTTCCGTGTGGTCGACGGCCCTGCCTGGGCTGAACAGTTCTGGGCGCTTGGAACCACGGGTTCTAGTCCGCCTTCGGCGGACGGCACCCGTGGCTGCGGTCCTTGGGCCCCTCACGGGGCCGACGGATCGGTGCTGGTGTGCGTGCTATCTCCGCTCAACTCATGCCTCGGTTCCTTGGATGCGCCGGTCCCGGGCCAAGCCACGTCCGAGACGCTAGCGTCGTCGCTCAGGATTGAGGTAAGGTATCTGCGTTCGCCGAGGGACGGATCCGTCAACACGCCAGGAGGTACGTATGGGCTTGGGGAAGCGCGTCCGATTGAACCGTCTGTTCAGCCATCCGTCCGGGCGGCTGTGCTCGGTCGCGGTCGACCATTTCCTTGGGTACCACGAGGGGTTGCCGCCGGGTCTCCGCGACCTGCCTGCCACGCTCGACGCTATCGCGGCAGGGGGGGCCGACGCGGTCACGATGAACAAGGGCGTGGCGATCAGTTGCTGGACGCGGTTTGCGGGCCGGTTGCCGCTCATCCTCCAGAGCACCATCGGCCGGCCGGACGACACGGCCGACGAACACGTGGCCGTTCCCGAAGACGCCGTGCGGCTGGGTGCTGACGCCTTCGCGACCTGCGCGTTCGTTCGCGGCCCCAGCGAAGCGGCCCATCTGCGACGGGCGGCAGACTTCCTGCGACAGGCCGAGCCCTGGGACATGCCCGTCGTGTTGCATGTCTATCCCCGCCGGTTCTCGCCGGACGGACGCGTGGAGATCGTCCACGAGCCCGAGGAGGTCGCTTGGGCCGTCCGTTGCGGGATCGAACTGGGGGTGGACGTGATCAAGGTGCCCTACAGCGGCGATACGTCCAGCTACGGGCAAATCGTGCGGGAGTGCCCGCTCCCGATCGTGGCGGCGGGCGGACCCCAGAGCGATACGCTCGAACAGGCCCTGTCGATGGCAGCCGAGGTGGTGGCCAGCGGCGCCCGCGGGATGACCATCGGGCGCAACGTTTGGGGTTGCCCCCAGATCACACAGGCCGTCCTGGCCTTCAAGGCGGTCATCCACGAGGGGCGCTCTGCTGACGAGGCACTGAAGCAGGCCAACCTGCAGGAATGATCCCGGGGATCCCTGACGTTCACATCAAGACTGCAAGAAGCACACGGGGCAAGGAGGCGTCGAATACGGATGCGGGCGTCAGGCGTTCGGACCGATGGGAGCAACGCGGAGCACTTCTTGGACGGAGGTGATCCCCCGGGCGGCCTTGGTCAGGCCGTCGTACGTCAGCGTCTTCATGCCGCCCTGCCGGGCGGCGTCGCGGACCGCCGAGACGTCCAGCGGGTCGGTCAGGGCCTCGCGGATCCGGTCGTCCATGATCAGGATTTCGTGAATGGCGGTCCGGCCGAGGAAGCCCGTTCCGCGGCAGTGATCGCAGCCCTGCGGCTGATAGAACTCGGCATCTTCCATGCTGGCCACGATGTCGACGGCCTCGGGAGGCATCGAGTGGGCGGGCGGTTGGGCGGGCTGCTTGCACTGCGGGCAGAGCATGCGGACCAGCCGCGGCGTGATCACGCCCGCCAGCGTCGAGTTGATCAGATACGGCTCGATCCCGATGTCGATCAGTCGCCGAATGGCCCCCACGGCCGTGCCGGCATGCAGCGTCGTCAACAGCAGGTGCCCCGTCAGGGCGAGCTGAATGGACAGCTGCATTACCTCCAGATCGCGGAGCTCACCCACCATGACGACGTCCGGGTCCTGGCGCATCACGCTCCGCAGGGCCCGCGCGAACGTCCATCCGATCTGCGGCTTGACCTGGAGCTGCGCCACGCCCGGGAAGAACAGCTCGACCGGGTCCTCCACGGTCATGACGCAGCAGCGGTCCCAGTCGATCTCCTTGAGCATGCTGTACAGATGGGTCGTCTTGCCGCAGCCGGCCGGACCGTTGACGACCACGATGCCGTTGGGCAGGCGGCATAGGGCACGGACCTTTTGGATGTCTTCTGCATCAAGGCCCACCGCATCGAGTGACAGGTCTTCCAGCGACGCCCGCCCGAGCACGCGCATCACGACGCGCTCACCGTGAACGGCGGGCACGACGCTGATGCGAAGGTCGTAGGGCTTGCAGTCCATCTCGATACAGATCCGGCCGTCCTGGGACATGGCGCGTTCGGCGATGTCCAGCGAAGACATGATCTTGAGTCGGCTGATGATCCTGGCGTACAGGTCGTGCGGCGGCGGATCGACGTCGTTCAGCACGCCGTCGATCCGTAGCCGGACGCGGCCGGCGCCTTGCTCGGTCGGATCGATGTGGATGTCGCTCGCGCGGGACGCGACCGCGCTCCTGAGCAGCTCGTTGACGTACTGCTCGACCTTCCCGCCCTCGACGTCGGCGGGCGCGTTGGCGGCGAGGGATTCGCGGAGCAGGGAGGCCTGGTCGTCAGCCTCCAGGGCGTCCGCGATGCGGAAGGCCTGCTCGTCCAGCATCCCCTCTCGTTCTCCCCGTTCTGCAGCCAGGCGAACCGGGTCGGAAAAGACATCCGGGTAGTCTTGCATGCCCGTGGCCATGTCCTTTCCGTCCAGGATGGCCTTGCGAAGGGACTGGGTGGCCTCGCGGAGCTTCGGGCCCGCCGTCTCGGCCGCGACCAGATCGAGCGCTTCTAGCATCGGGACGCCCGACGAGATCAGCCGCCCGAACGCCCGCCAGTAGCGCACGGGATCGTCCCGTCCCTCGTCCGCCATGCCAGGCAGCGGCAGGCTTCCTTCCTTGAGGCCCTGCACGATGCGACGGATGATCACGTCCATCACGCCCCCGACCTCACCGGCGCGCATCATGCTACAGACACACCGTGAGAACACCGACCCCTTCTGCATCATCGCCGCCGAGAGCGTATTGCCGGCCGTCACGCCTTCGATCAGGTCATCGGCGACCGGCTCGAAGTCCGTTCCCTTGCAGGCGGACTTGACGTCCTCGAGCGCCGCCGGAAGCGTCCGACCGAGCTCGAAATCCCGTGCGATCTTCTGCCAGAACGCAAGATGGTCCTGTAGGGTCGGCGACATGGTACGCCTCCTTTCAAGGTCTGTCGGCCAGGATCCTGGCGACTTCGGTCTGAGCGCTGCTTCGGGCGTAGTCCCGTTCGCGCTGTTGGATCCAATCGATGAGCTTCTGGCGACGGACGCGGAGCTGCCCGGCCAGTTCGAACGCCGGCAGCTCCGGGACGAGCTGCCCTAGCTCCTCCGGGCTGATCCTGAGAAAGTCAGCCACGTCTTCCAGCGTCATGATCTCGAGGGTCTGTGCGCCGCGGGTCACTTCGGCGAGCGCCCGCCGGGTGGCCAGGATGGCCTCGACGGACGGACGGGCGGGAGACAACTTGGCGAGTACGTCATCGGCCTTTGTCAGGGCTTGGAGTCGGCCGCTGCAACGGTTACATTGCGCGATATGCTCACGAATCTCGGCCTGCCGCGTCTCATCCAGATCGCCGCAGGCGAAGGCCGCCAGCTCCTCATACGTCACGGCACAGTTCACGATTCGTCTCCTGACAAAGCGACTCCAGCGACCGGGCGAGGTTGGCCCGCGCACGGTGCACCAACGCCTGGGCGGTTTCGACCGGCACGGCCAACACCTCGGCGATCTCGCCGTAGTCCATTCCCTCGAACGCATGCAACGCGAGCGCCTCTCGCTGCCGGTCGGGCAGCTTCGCGATGGCGGCTCGGACGATGACGACCTCGCCCAGCTCCTCCGGGGTGACGCGGAGAAGACCGGCCACCTCGTCCACGGTCGACAGCTTCGACACGCGCAGGCCGCGCGTCTCCTTGGACGGCCGAGGCCGCCCAGGCGAGGTCGCTCGTTCGGACGTCCGGGAGGTCGGCCTGCCCGCCAGAACCGCGTCGGCCTTGTTCAGCGACGACAGGCGGTTGAGGCACCTTCCGCAGTTCAGCAGGTGCTCGCGAATTCGCACTTGGCGCGTCGCGTCCAGGTCACCGGCCGAGAAGGCCGCCAGTTCCCTGTAGGTCACCTCGCAGTTCATGGCCAGACCCCTTACGACTCGACTCCTTCACGGAGTCGCCCCCAACGCTTGGGCCAGGTTCGCCCGGGCGCGATGGATCAACGTCTTGATCGTGTTGATGGGCATCTCCAGGACCTCGGCGATCTCCCGGTAGCTCATCTCCTCGAACGCGTATAGGGCGATGGATTCTCGTTGGCGCTCCGGCAACTCGGCGATGGCGGATCGGACGATCATGGTCTGCTCGTCGACCTCGAGCCGTGTCGGCGGAAGCGGCTCGGCGGAGGCGGCCTCGACGACGTCCAGCCCGCTTTCCGCCAGGGCCGCCCGCCGAACACGTTGCGCCTCCAGGCGGTTCAGACATCGATTGCGGACGATTCTCATCAGCCAGGCCCTGAATCGGCCGCGCGGTGTGTAGCTGTTCGCCGTCCGGGCCACGGCCAGAAACGTCTCCTGCAGCACCTCTTCCGAGCTGTCGCAGTTGCCCAACATGGTCCGCGCGAAGTTGTAGACCGACCCGTAGTGTCGATCGAACAGCGTATCGAACGCCTCGGCGTCTCCGTTGCGGTACATCCGGATGAGGTCGTCATCGGATACGTCGGTCATCCACGCGGCTCCGCCATGTCCGCCAGCCAACGTCCACTATAGGCACAAACAGCTCCGACGGCAGGTTTGTTTCACCCGATCTGCGACGGACCCTTCCTGAGTTCGAGACACCGCTGCTCCGGCATGGGTTCATTGAGGGGGTCGAAGTCCTCGCTCGAGCGGGGGGGGACCGTCACCGTCCTACAGCCGATCCAGGAGCTCCGTCAGGCTGCGGACCGTGTTCTCATCGGCGTCCTGTTCTGAACCGGTCCGATCGATCAGGATCGCCTCCATGCCGACACCGCGTGGGCCGACGATGTCCCATCGCGGATCGTCGCCGACGAAGAGGCATCCGTCGGCTGAGACCCCCAGTTGTTGCATGATGGATTCGAACGGCTGCCGTGCCGGTTTGCGGTAGCCCACGTCGCAGCAGAAGAGGACCGTGTCGACGGCGTCCGTCAGCCCGTGCCGATCGACCTCCTCCCGCCACAGGTCGGGCGGGCTTCCCCAGGGCGTGTTGGACAGGATGCCGGTCCGCAGACCCCGTTCGCGAATCGCCTTCAGCGTCGGCAGCGTGTCGTCGTACCGACAGGCGACGGCGAACGCCGGCTTCATGAAGTGCCGGCAAAGCTGTTCGGCCACCCCGTTGCCGAGCTCCGGCTCCGACAGCCCGAATATCCGCGCCAGCCGACCGACCAGTGGCTTGACGCGGTGATCCACCGGTTCGGGTCGCTCGGCCTCGACGCGATCGGTGAGTTCCGCCGGATCGACCCGGAACAGGCCCTGACTGCGGAGGTACGTACTGACTTCCTCGATGGCCTGCGCGAGGATGCCGGGCCATTCCGAACGTGTGAAGTAGGACACCAACGTGTTGCCCAAGTCGAAGATGACGGCTTGTTTCACCAGGTTTCTCCAGATGCACGCCGTGCGGACCCCACGTTGCTTGCCTACCAGTACAGCAGACGAACCGTGTGATGGAACGCCTTCGGCGCGGCGTTGAAGTTGTTCGCGTAGCAGTGCAGGTAGACCTTCTGCCCGGCCGGCACGAAGACGTGCGTCCCTGCCGGGAACATCTCGTACTGCGTCACGTCGCCGATGCCGCCCACCTCGCAGTAGTAGTCGCGGCCGCAGTAGCCGAAGTAGCCCTTCTGGCCTGTTGGCTCCATGCCCGTGCCGGCCTTCTCCCACCGCGTCCACGGGTTGTCGGGACGGAGCGAGAGCATGTGGCCGTTGTCGCTCCACGCGCCGCCCTGCACCCCGGTGAAATGCTCGATCCCGACGATGTGCATGTCCTCATCGGCCGTAATCTGGCTCGAGCGGCGGTCGACGGTCCGGGCTTTCACCGTGTAGGCCTCCGTGTTGATGGTGATCGACTTCAACGGCCGGTCCGCCGGGCCGCCGGCCGCGTCTCCCGGCGATGCCGCCCACAACGCCGTCACCCCAATCGCCACGCCCACCCCCGCCAAGACGACCGAATACCCCAGTGCATTCATCGCTGTCCTCCCATGTCAATCCACAGGCACGCGGAGCGCACTGCCTGAACCAGCCCGCCCTGCCAGACGGGCGTCGGGCACACGATACGCGTGCTATCCGGGCATCGCAAGACAGCTGGCTGACCGCAGTGCGCGGACGGTCACGCCTTCCTGTACTCGCGTGGTGGTTTGACGCTGCCCCCCCGGTCACGGTACGTTCGCACCCCCGTGTCATGATGCTTGTACCAAGCGAACGAAGGGACTAGCCCATGAGTGTGTTGTCGCTGAGGACGGTTGTCGCGGCTGCATCGATCGGCCAGCTGGCCGCTATCGCGGCGGCCGACGCGCCGGCAGGCCCTGGCAAGCACTCGCCTCCTGGCGGGCACTTGGCATGGGTGTATCGTGACAAGATCCGGATGGGGTGGAGTCCGTCGCGCCCGGCGGACTATGAGACAATGGCGCGGGCGGGGATGAACGCCGTCATGCCGCGGCTCGAGCTGGACGCCGTTGTCGATTACGAGCCGAGCCGGGCGAATGTGCCGTGCTCGGACCGCGACGCTCAGGTCCTCAAGTCGCTTCGCGAGACGTCGCGCAAGGCCCGCCAGGTCGGCTTGCGTTACTTCCACTGCCTGGACATCGCCGCGTCGTCGCAGACCTGGCGGATCGGGTTCAAGGGCAACCCCGCGCGGTTCAACGATGGCGATCTGCCGTCGCCGGTCGATCCGGTCTACTGGCGTCGTGCGATCGTCCAGCGCGTGCAGCGGGCGCTCGATCTACTCGACGGGGACGCGTACGTACTTGACGCGGTGATCATCGATCCGGAGATGTACGCCCTGCACGCCGCCGTGCCGGGTGCGCCCGACTACGGCCGTTACGCGTTCGAGACGTTCCTGGCCGAGACGTCCAAGCACACACCAGCCGATGTGAACACACCGGACGAACGTCGACAGTGGCTGAAGATGCAGCGGTTGGACAAGGATTACGTGACGTGGCAGCATCAACGTGTCGCCTCCCAGGCCGCTGTGCTGCGCAAGGCGGTGCACGCGCGCCATCCCGACGCGATCCTGGGCTTCATCATCTACAAGAACCGGATGTGGTTCAACGCGGTGGCCGAGGGTCTGTACGCGCCCGGCCGGCCCGTCTTTGTCGGACCCGAGACGACCTACAGCGGCGTGATGGACGACAGTTTCATCGCGTACGCCCAATCGCTGCGGCGGACCGTCAAGGTGCCGTGTCTCTTCGTGCCGGGCCTGCGGATGGGTCTGGAGGGCGGTCGCGTGCCCGAGGCGTTCCTCGAGGTCGTCCCGGGCAACCTCTACCAGCGATGCCAGCACAGCGAGGGATACTGGATCTGGTCCATCTACCGATTCGGCAAGGGGGCTCAGCAGGAACGCTTCTTCTCGGTCTTGCGTCGCGTCAACGAAGCCCTCGACCGCCAGGCGAAGACGGGCGTCATGGATCAGACGCTCAGAGCCGCTGCGCTCCCCGTCGAGCTGCCGCCTGATCTGCAGCAGCGCCTGGCGACAGCCGCCAAGCTTCGCCCCGTCATGTCGCCCCCGTCCCGCACGACAGCGCCGGTTTCGTCTCGAGCGAGGTTCACCTTCGTCGCGCCGAAGCTCCGGGGCACGCACACGCTGATGCTCTGGCCACAGCCTGGGCAGCGTCAGGACACCACGTTGACCATCCGTGCGATCAAGCTCGGAAACCTGCTGGGCGCCACCTCCGTCCGCATCTTCGGCCCGCAAGGACGGCTGCTATGGGGCGAGACCGTTCCGCCCCGTAGCACGCGCGTCATCCGCGTGCCGGCGACCCAGACGGGGCCGCACGCAGCCGTCATCTCGGCCGGCATGAACGCCTACCAGATCGTCGACGTTTCGTGTCCGGCCATGCTCTGCCAGGGCACGGCCGGCGTATCGGTGAACGCTCGCGGCCTGGCGGGTCGGTTCTACTTCCACGTCCCCTCGGGCAGGTTACACTTCACCCTCGAGGTCCGCGGTTCCCACACCGAGCACGCCGACTATGTCCTGTCCGACCCGAACGGCCGGGGGGTCAAGCACTGGAAGGCGGTGAGAAGAGCGACCACCGAGAAGATCGCGTCGGCGACGCCAGGGATCTGGTCCCTCGTGGTGGACCACGTCATCGATGACGCTGGGTTCTCACTGGTGGACTTGCCGAATCGGTTTGCATTGCGCCCCCAGGACGTCTACGACCAGTCGCGCCCGTAGGCTCAGTCCACGGGAAATTCGAACCCCTCGGGCTTGATGGCCAGCACCGAGCACGACGCTTCCTGGATGATCCGCTCGGCGGTCGTCCCCAACAGAAGGCTCCTGAGGTGCGTACGTCCTCGCGTCCCCAGGACGATGAGGTCCGCGTCGAACTCCTTCTTGCTCTCCGCGATGGCCTCAGCCGTCTCGGAGATCTCGACGAGGTGGCATTGCACATCCAGCTCGCGGGTCTCGTCCTTGAAGGGTTCCAGGAGCTTCTCGAGTCTGGCCTTGAGGTTCTGGCGGTATTGCTCCTGGTAGTCGGGGGCGGCCTGTCGCGTCGGCGCCATGTAGTGCAAGACCTTCCAGGGCGGGTAGAAGGCGTGCATCACGTGCAGTGCAGCCTTGTTCAACACGGCCACGCGAACGGCCTGCTCGACCACGCGGGTGGAAACCTCCGAGAAATCGACGCAGGCCACCACGCTGGTGAAATGCTCGGGCTGACTCTCGTGAACCAGCATGACCCGGGTGGCCGCTTTTCGGACGCATCTCGTCGCCAGCGTGCCGGCACGGACAGACCGTCCGGACGCCCCCTTCATGCCGACCGCCAGGAGATCCGCCTTCACGTCCTGTACTCGCTGCAGGATCAGTTGAAGCGGGATGCCGATCACCGCCTCCGCTTCCAGCTCGACCCCTTCGGGATCGCTCTCGACGATCAAGTCGTCGAGGCGCTGCAGCGCGGCCGCGGACACCTCTTGATGGAACTGCTCCGCGTCGACACCCAGCGCCTCGCGAAGGTCGCTGACCACCGAGTCTTCGATGACGTGGATGACGTGAAGCTTGGCCTGGTTCCGACGGGCCATGCGAATCGCCCGATCCAGGGCGACTTGGGAGAACGTCGAGAAGTCAACCCCCACGACGATGCTCTTGAGGCGTTCCATGTGAGGCCCTTTCATTGCGGGCGGCGAACGACCGGCAACGGCAACGCCTCGCTGACGGGCGCTCGGACACCCCGCGATGACCAGCGATGCTCTGGCGAGCCAACTGCGCAGATTCTATGTCGCCTGCCTGGGTCGGGCAAGGATAGACCGGCGTCCCGGGACGGTTGCGGCGTCAAGGGCGGATACGGCTCTACTGCTTGCTCGCCCTGAGGTTCTCGAACCACTCCTGCATCTCCCGCTCCTTGTCCCGGAGTTCGGGGGGGATGTCTTTGCCGTGGGCCAGCTGGGCGGTCATCCCTCCGTCGACGGTGATATTCGTGCCGGTGACGAAGCGGGCCTCCTCGGATGCCAGATAGACCGCGCAGTGGGCGATGTCTTCCGGTTGGCCGATCAGGGGCAGCGCCTGAGCGGACTTCTTTCGGGCCTCGAAGACGTCGCCGAAGCGTTCTGTGAACTCGGCCGCGCGCACTTCGCCGAACTCCCGGGCGATGCGGTCTTCCGGTTTGCCGATATGGATGGCGCCGGGAGAGATGACGTTGACGCGGATCATGAAGGGCGCGAGCTCGAGCGCCAGCCCCCGCGTGCCCGCGACCATCCCGCCCTTGCTGGCCGCATAGGCCGAGCCGGGGGGGATGGTTGCCCAGGCGTGCACCGAGGCGATGTTGATGATCGCCCCCCCGCCGGCCTTCTTCATGTGGGGCACGGCGTAGTGGGTGGCCATCCAGACCCCGCGCAGGTTCGTCGCCATCAGGCGGTCGTAGGCCTCTTCCACTTCCTCGTCGTCGATGTGATACCCCCACCAGCCGATCCCCGCGTTGTTGACCAGGATGTCGAGCGTCCCGAAGCGCTCCACTGAGAACGCCACCATCCGTTCCACGTCCTGGGTTGCGGCAACGTCGGTCACGACGGCGGCGGCCGTTCCGCCCGCGTCTTCGATCTCCCGAGCGACGCTGCTGAGTTGGCTCTCGGTCCGGGCGGCCAGAACGACCTTCGCGCCCTGGCTGGCGAACATCCGCGCGATCCCTCGCCCGATCCCACGACCGCCCCCGGTGACGATGGCAACCTTGCCCTTCAACCTCATGTTCGCTCCTCCGTGAAAGAAGCCATTCCACTTGCTGCGGCAAGCTGGCGTGCGTGCCCGCCTCCTTCTCGCATCCCACACACCGGCGAACGTTGCCCACCGGAGCGCGGATGGGGGACTTCAGATAACAGGGGCCTCGCTCGGCGTCAAGCACCCGGTCGGTCCGGGATGGGGCACATCGGACGACTTGTCCCGGCGGCGATGAGGACATACAGTCATGTCGTCAAAGCAGTCTTGTTTTCCAGGAGGAATCCCCATGAATCGATCCCACATACTTCCGTTTGCCGTGCTGGCCGCCCTGGTCGCTGCGCCCGCTACGGCGCTGGCCGATGGCGGGTCCCCCAAGAAGCTCAACGTCGTCTACTGGACCGGCGGGACGGCCCACGACTACGATGCGATGACCAAGATCTTCGTGCCCGCGCTGGCCAAGCGGCTCGACACCGACATCAAGGTGTGCCGCGACGCCAAGTTCCTGGACTCGCCGCAGGCCAAGGACCTCGACGTCATCGTGATGAACCACTGCTACGCCAAGGCCAAGGATACGCTCACCGACAAGCAGCAGCAGGCGCTTCTGGACGTGGTCCGCGGCGGGGTGGGCGTGGTGGCCGTTCACGCGTCCTACTTCTCGTTCGTCAAGTGGGAGGAGGTGCACAAGTTCTACGGCGCCGTGTTCACCACGCACGGCAGCGCGAAGGCCGTCGTCGTCGTCAGCACGGTGGACAAGAAGCACCCCATCATGAAGGACCTGGACGCGTCTTTCGAGGTCGTCAGCGAGTTGTATGAATCGACCCCGTTGGCCAAGGACTGCCACGTGCTGGCGGAGGCCTGGGACAAGGACAAGCGGAAGGCGCATCCTTCGGTGTGGACACGGATGTACGGCAAGGGCCGCGTCGTGACGATCCTGCCGGGCCACTGGCCCAAGAACTACGGCGTCCCGGCCTTCCAGAAGCTGATCGCCCGCAGTGCCCAATGGGCCGCGCACCGGCTCGGCCCGAGTGGCTGGTGCGCTGAGGCGGCCAAGCCCAAGTCGAAGTAGTCACGCACCACGAACGTTCCTGTCCTCATGCCTCGGGCTTGCCGCCGGCGGGTTTCGGGGAGGCTTTCGGTTTGGCCTTGCTCGGTGGCGCCTTCTTCGGCGGGCCCTTGATCGTGAAGTCCGCGTCGGTCAGCTGGGCATTCGGCTTCATGTCGGCGTACAGGTACATCGCATCGAGCAGCCCGTCCTTGGTCCACAGGTACGAGCCGGCGGGGATCTGAAGTTCGGCGTCGATGTAGAGGTTCTGCTTGGCATGCGGGAAATCGCGATGGTTCGGGTTGGTGATCTGGATGTGATGCGCCACCTGCCCGGTGATCTGCAGTTCGACCACGCCCTTGTACTCGATGATCTGGCCGGGGATCTTCTCCTTGCGGGCCAGGCCGATCTTGTACAACGTCCGTTCGAGCATTCGTTGCGGGCCGAAGTCCGTGATCGGGTTCTTGGCCTTGTGGAACAGGAGGCTCCAACTGACCGGGAAGCTGCCCACCGTCGGCGGCAGGCCCAGCAGGCCGTGTCGCGGCAGGACCTTGAGTTTGTTGTCGTTCTGCCCCTCGACGTAGGCCGACTCGGCGTACTCGCTGGTGTCGTCGGGCAGGTCGAATTTGATGCTCAACGGCGAACGCCGCCACTTAGCGAGGATCCGCTCCACCGGCCTGAGCGCCGGCACGATCCCCAGCCGTTCCCGCCGGTAGAACGTCGTCGTGAATGCGTCGATCTTCTTGCAGCGATCCAGGCAGGACTCGAGGTAGCCCACCGGATCCCGCCGGATGACGTCCCCGATCCTGTCATGATTGGGCTTGGCCGATTCGGTCGGCTTCGTCGTCGGTGTCTTGACCGGTTGTTCGCAGCCGACCACCATCGCCAACACAGCTGACAACACGCCCGAGAGAATTCCGGTCGGAGCGATCGAACGGCGGATCATGTCTTACCTCCTTGTCTTGTCACCGGGGCCCGTTCCTTGCAGAGGGCCCTACTTGACCAGCGCCTTGAGCCGCTCCCTGGCCTGGCCCACAAGCACGCTATCCGGGTAGAGCAGGACCAGCACCCCTAGCACGCGACGCGCCTGGTCCTTCTGGTTCAGCTCGACGTACCCCTCGGCCGCCAGCAGCCCCATGTCCATGCCGTACAGGTTGGGCGGGAAGGCCGTTCCCGACGACGATTGGATCCGCCCCGTGGTCGGATCGATCTTGTAGAGCTCGGGCAGCTTCTTGGGGTCGATCGTCAAGTAGATCACGTCCACCGGATCGGTGGGTTTGTCTCCCACGATCACCACCATCGGGAAGCTCGTAACCAGCCGCGTGAGTTTGGCGTAATGCTCCTGACGATGGTACAGCCGGGCCCGCAGCAGCGTGCTGTATCCGCCCAGCTTCTCGAGCGGGTACTCCCACTCCCACCGGTCGAGGTATTCTGCGGCGGTCTCGTATTCTCTGCGTCGGATGTAGTCGTCGACGGCGCGGGCGTAGCTGCCCACGCGAAGGTTGCGCTTCTGGCGTTCGCCGACGATGCCCGCCTCCTCGAAGGCCTGGCGGGCCCGGCGATAGCGTCCTGTCCGGAGGTAGACATTGCCGAGCCCGAGCCGGGCGCGGCGGATGTCGGGGCTTCGCGTCCGTTCGCCGTACTCTCGAACGACGCGTTCGAGGCACTTCTCGGCCTGTTCGAGGTCGCCCAGCTCGGTCAGATAGGTTCGTCCGCCCATGGTGCCAGCGGCCGCCTTGAGCTTCACGTCGTCGGCCTGGGCCTCGATCGTCTCCAGCCACCGGGCCGCCCGCTCCGGCTGCTTCAGGTCCGTCACCATCAGGTCGTAGACCTCGGGCAAGGCGCGAATGACCAGCCGCGGCTCGACGTGCTTGATGCGGGCCGGCAGGGCTTCGACGGCAGCCAGACAGGCCTGGCCTTGCTTGCCGCTGTTGAGCAGCCAGACCGCCGAGGACAGGTCGGTGGGCGACATCTTCTCGAAGGGATAGCGCGAGACGATCGCCGCGTGTACCTTGATGGGGTCGAGCTTGGGTTGGGTCACGCGGTTCCAGTCTCGGTTGACGAAGAGCCGGTTGGCAATCGGGAACTTGCGACTGCCGCGCTGGGCAGTCAGCGTCACGTTCCGCAGCCCGGGCGTGAGATAGACGTGGTCGACCTTGCTGCCCTCGCCCGTCACGCCGTCGCCGAAGTCCCAGGCGTACTGCACCCCCGAGCTCCTCACGCCGGTCAGCCGCGCCTCGAAGGCGTATCGGAACGTATAGCGGTTCTTCAAGAACGTCTCGTGCGGGCCGTCGATGGTGAAATCTGCCTGGACCTTGGTGGCGTGCTGATCCAGCTCGCCACAGGCCGCCCGCGCAATGGGGGCGAAGGCTGCGGGGGGGATCACCACCGGCCTGCCCGCCCCCGGGGGTTGCCAGGCTGCCACGGCCCGACCGTTCGCGCCCGTCGAGACGTGGTAGTAGGTCAGCTTGTGCATGCCCTGGGCTAGCGTGACGCGGCCGGCCTTGCGAGCGTCCGCGACCGGGGGATGCCGGCCGGCCCAATCCACCACGTGCTTGTCGTCGATCCGCAGGAACGAGGCGTCCTTGCTCGTCGTCGCGAAGGTGTACTGGCCTGACTTGGGACAGACCAGCCACCCCGTGTACTTGTGGCAGTAGTGGGAGGGTACGTCGAAGGGGTTGTGACCCAGAAATACGTTGGGCACGACGGTCCGCCCGGTCACCTCGCCGGCTTTGCGAAACGTCTGTAGCGTGAGGTTGAAGCTGGCGATCGCACCACCCCGATACCGCCAGCCCTCCAGGAGGACGCCGCGCTGAGGCCGCCAGTTGTCGTCGGGGGCCTCGGCCTCTGCGTTGCCATAGTAGATGAAGTACTTCGTCGTCCTGCCGGCCAGGGCGAAACAGACGCGGGCGAAGTCGCCGGGGCCGGTCTGCATGACGAAGTGCTTGACCGGCCTGCCCTTGTCTGTCGTCACACGGATGCTCGGCCCGCCCGGCTTGCACGCGCCGTTCAGATACAGCTCGACCCACGCGGCCTCGTCCCCGCCCAGGTTGGTCTGCGGTGGGCTGACGACGACCTGGCGTCGCCAGGGCCACTGGCGGTTCCACCACGGCGCGCCGCTTGCCAGCAGGGGGGCGCCGCATGTGGACAGCGCCATCAGGACCGTCGCCCCACGCACGGACGTCCTCGCCCGTGGCCGGTACATCCGCCTGACATCGGGACGAAGGGAAGCGACGCGCGACGTGGTCCGCGACCATTGCCTCATGATCATGAGATTATAGGCCTCCCTCATGGAGGCCACAACGTACGGCCGAGGTCGACGGTTCGGCGGGCTCTCCGTTAATGCCCTTGAAAATGCGTCGCAGGCCTGAAACCATATCCAATCTTGAAGGGGTCGACCGGCGGGCCGTCGGGCGGCGTTAGGGAGATCAGCCCACATGCGGATTGAGACAGGTACGACAAACGAGCGCCTGGCACGATGCGGGATCATGACGTTGGCGCTTGGCGTCTTTGCGGTCTGGTTTACGATCGATGGCTGGTGGGTCTACCCGCGCAAGGCCGTTGAGGCGTCTCAGGCCTTCCTCAAACTCAAGCAGACCCCCGAGCCCCATCCCAAGTTGGCCTACAACTACCCCAAGGAGGTGGAAGCCAGGTTCGAAAAGGGCATGACGAAGGCCGATGTCCTGGCCGAGCTGGGCAAGCCGCTCATGATCGAATCGCCCGATCCCAACGCGAAGGTCGAACACTGGCACTACGTTGGTCAGTACGGGCGCCTGGACCTGGGGGTCGAGCGAACGGCGGATCCGAACGTCGGCACGGTGGCGACGGTCAACTGGGAGGAGACCCCCGCCGACTACCGGCATGAATCGGTCCGCCAGCAGAAGATCTTCGCCGTCATCTGCAGCGTCCTCGCCCTAGCGGGGTTGATCTGGTCGATCAAGATCTGGCGGACACGGGTGGTGGTGGACGAGACCGGCCTGACCTACAACCGACTGGCCATCCCTTGGGACGCGATGACCGCGCTGGACGCCAAGGACTACCACGCCAAGGGGTGGCTGGCCCTTATCCACACCTCGGGCGGGTCCGAACGGTCGCTGAGGCTCGACTCCTTCAAGATCGACGCCTTCGATGATGTCGTCGATGCGATCTGTCAGCGCAAGGGATTCGTCAATCCCATTCCCATCGACGACCTCGACGACGAGCAGGGCGACCCGGAGGCCGAGGAGCCGGCCGACGACCACGAGGCGGTCTAGTCACGCGCCCGTCCCAAGCGAACCCCTCGTTTGTTGGTTGGCCACTCACTTGCGGCTGGCCATTTCGGTGGGCGGCTTCGCCTCTTGTTGCAGTTGGTTCTTCGCTTCCCATGCGACCAACCATACCCCGACCAGGATGAGTGTCACGCCCGCCCACTGCAATCGGGAGGGGCGCTCATGGAGGTAGATCCCGGCCACCACGACGATGATGGCGAACCCCACGGTCACCATGATTGGATAGGCGGTGCTGATCGGCAGTCCCTTGAGGGCGTAGGTGTAGAGGACGACGTTGATGGCGAAGAAGGCGAGCCCCAGCATGAGCACCCAGTTGGTCACCAGGGACTGAAACATCGGCCAGACGCCCTCGGAGAGGCTCACGCCGGCGGCCTTGAAGCGCTCAATGCCGAACTTCATCATCAGATTGGCCGTCGCGTTCAGCAGCAGCGCGCCGGCCAGGGCGATGAGATAGCGCATCAGAGTCCTCTCCACTAAACACCGTGACCTCGGGTTTCCGCGGCATAGAATAACGCCCGCCGCCGTCCAGTTCCACCGATCCCCGGTCGGTGCCGCGAAGTTTTGCGCCAGTATCCGTGTTGCAGGATCCAACCAGGGCAACACGGGCTTGCCATTCGGCGGATCTGCCCTTACCACTCTGGCAGCAGGATGAGGCCGACCCAGTTGCGGGGAGAAGTCAGATGGTGACGCGATGGGGGCCCTTGCTGTTCGGGGCGACGTGTTGGGTAGCGTCGGCGGGGGGCGAGGCGCCTCCCTCGCCCGGCGTGGCCCGGGTCGAGCTGACCTGCGTCGATGATGCCGCGACGGGGTACGGCACGTTCCAAAGCCACAACCAGAAGGTCGTCAGCAACCCTCACGGCATCTTCATGACGCACATCCGGACCCGCAACGAGGCCTATACCGCCCAGCAGTGGCGGTTGCTGCGGAGCGTCGACGGCGGCAAGCGGTTTCTGGTCGTCTATGAAGCGACGAACGCCACGAACCCGCCGGTCCTCGAGACCGACGAGGCGGGGACCGTGTATCTGGCCCGGCCCGATTTCGCGGATGGACACGCCTACCTGTACCGATTCGCCGCCAAGGACGCCTACGCCAAGCCGCAAATCACCAAGATCCCCGGGGCCTCGGCCGGCAAGTACTGCATGATGCTCGACCGCGTGCGGAATCAGCTCTACTTCTTCGCCCACAACAACACGTTCCACGTCGTCTCGCTCGACGGGAAGGTCCGAAGCTCGCGGCATCTGCTGCGACACGGCCGACACGCGGTGCTGCAGTACCCGCTCCTCAGCCTGACCCGCGACGACGTGCTGCACGCCGCCTGGACGACCCAGAAGCACGGGCAGTACCTGTACTGGGACATCCACCACCTGGTGTCTCGCGACGGGGGGCAGTCCTGGTCGACCATGGCCGGCAAACCGACGACGCTCCCGGTGGTGGCCGACGACGGCGGGCCGGCCCAGCGAATCACACTCGACGACGAGTTCGAGGTTCACACCTGGCTGTCGAGCCTGATGGCGAAGGACGGCAAGGTGCACTTCCTCTACATGGCTCAGACCAAACCGACCGCCCGCGAGCACTATGTGCGCTACGACGCCGAGACGGGCAGACAGGACGTACGGATCTGGCCCGAGTTCCGGGGCAAGACGATGTCGCTGATGGGGCTGTCGGGGGCCTTCGCGGCGCGGGCGTCGCTTGACGGCGGTTCGCTCTACTGCGTCTCCAACGCGTCCGGGCGGATCGCCTGCCTGGCCAGCGACGACAACGGCCGGACGTGGTACGACTACGCGGTCAGCGACAAGACGTACCGTCCCTACTCGATCGGCGGCTGTCGGGAGCTGACCGCCGACGGGTACCTCATCGGATCGTTCACTAACCAGAGTGCGTCGCCGGCCGAAGTGTCCGGGAAGTGCTCGGTCTACTTTTTCCGGATCCAGGCCGGTCTGAGCCGGGCCGAGGCGACCACTGTCCAGACGCCAGGCGGCGGCGTGACCGTCAAGTTCGCCGACGTCCGCGGCCAGCCCGCGAAGGTTCGATTTCAGGGCAAGGGCAACCGTTGGCGAGACTGGGTGCCATTTCGAGGACACATCAAGGTCGACGAGCGACCGCGTGCCTTTCAGCTCACCAGCCGGCTGGGCGTCGTCTCGGCAGTGTACGAGATCAAGGATGGCGGCCGCTGATGTTCACAGCGGACGCGTGGGGCAGGTGAATGGTGATGAGCAACGATTCGGCTGTCGGACAGCGACGCGCGGGTCAATCGGCGCTGCTGTTGGCGGCGTTTGGCGTCGTGGGCGTCATGCCGGTCGCTCCGGGCGGGTGGCATGTCCCGATGGCCATCGCGGTGTCGGTGATGTTTCTCGCCGCCGCGCTCACCCAAGACCGGGTCACGGTGAGCGTGGCGTTGTTCTGCGCGATCCTCGCGGGGACGGCCGTCCTCAACCCGTGGCGGTTCTGGCCGATGCATCTGGTCGTGCCGCTTTTTGTCTATGTGGTCGCTGTGACACTGCTTCCCTCGCTGCGCGATCCGGTCACCGGGTTGCGATGGGGGCGGTTCGACAGGGGAACGGTCGGCCTGTTCGTGCTGGTCGTGGTGGGTAGTTCGACGGCGCTGGTGTTGTGGTACGCGCTGGCCAGGCCGAACGTCGACGACCTGCGTGCACAGATCCCGTCGTGGCCGACGTGGCTCCTACCGTTGGCGGGCCTTGGCTTCGCCGTGGTCAACGCCATCATCGAGGAAGTCGTCTGGCGCGGGTTCTTCTGGGAGCTGCTCCGTCGTGCCGTACCGGCCACGTGGGCCGTTGTCCTGCTGCAGGCCGCTTCGTTCGGACTCATTCACATCGGCGGGTTCCCACGCGGTTGGATGGGCGTGGCGATGGCGGCGTTGTACGGGCTGTTCCTCGGGCTGATACGGCAGCGGGCAGGGGGGCTCGTCCCGCCGATCATCGCGCACATCATCGCCGACGCGGTGATCTTCGCGATTCTGGTGTTCGGCATCGCCCGTTGACGGCGGGTTTCTACTGCAGGCGTTCTGCCGGCACGAATCGAAACGCGTACAGATCGGTATCGCGCATCACGAACCGCAACCGGACCGGCTTTCCGGCCAGCGCACCGACGTCGGGACGGCCGCGCCACGTGACGAACACGCGGATGTGATTGCCGTTGATCTCGTCGGAGTCTGCCTCGGTGAATCCGTCGATCGGCTTGCCCGACGCGTCGAGCATCTCGACCTTGACCGTGCCGCCGGCGCTCGTGTCGACGTTCAACTGTAAGCTGCTGCCGGCGAATACGACCGGCTTGGTGATCAGCTCACCGCCGGTGTACGCGGCGCGGGCTGAGACGAAGCCGTCCAGCCGGAGGACCGCGCGGCCCCGGGCGCCAACGCTCCTGACCAGGGACTGTTCCTTGTGCCCGACGCTCAGGCCGGCGAAGAAGAACCACAGCTCGTCGCCGACGCGGATGGCGTTGCCGTCGGGCCAGATCGTCCCGCTCCAGAACGTGCCCGTGGGCCCCAACCGGATGAAGGGTCTGCGTCCGAGGGTCCGGTGCCAGTGGATCCCGTCGCGGCTGGTAACGAGCTGTACGTCCATCGTCGACGGGAGCTGGATGTGCTTGCCCGTCCACCATTTCCGCGTCATGTCGAACTTCCAGTGGTAGTAGGCGTTGGGCAAGGCGATGTAGATGGCCGGCGCCTCGGCATATCTGCTGACGTTGCCGCCGTAGAAGTCCATGCGCGTCAGACCCGGCGGGGCGTTGGCCTGGTCGATCGCATCGGGCTTCAAGACGGTCTGCTCCTTGGACCATTTGAGGAAATCGTCCGAGACGGCCCGTCCGACGTGCAGATCCGTGGTTCGCCCTTCATACCCGTCGTAGAGCTTCTTGTAGTACGCCATCTGGGGCTTGTTGCGGACCTTGATGCGCGTGTACTGCACGTACTTCCCGACCCGATCGTCCCAGAAGACCGAGTATTGGGTGTCGCTGCTGGAGCCGGGGTTCATCTTCTTGGTACTCAGCAGCCGCCAGTGGATGGCGTCGGCCGAGGCGAAGGCACGCTGCGCCTTGGGCAGCGACTTCGTCCCCATACGCGGGATCGGGCCCTTCTGTTCCGTGCCGCCCTTTCCGACCGGCGTCATCTTGACGAACATCTTGTACTTCTCGTCTGGGCGCTTCGCCTTCGGATCGATGAAGACCGATGCCCCCTCGACCTCCGAGAAGACGTACTCCAGCGCGTCATTCGGCAGCAGGATGTTGTTCTGGCGCGAGCCGTTCCACTCGCACAGTCCCAGATTGGGCTTGGACCAGTGAATGCCATCGCTGGACTCGGCGTAGCAGAGAATCCGCTGGTAGGGCCGCTTCCAGAGATTGGCGTATTGCTTTCCCTTCGGCGCGTCGGCGGAGACGAAGTGGAACGGCAGGGCGGCGTAGTACATCCGGAACCGGTCGCCGTCCTTCAGCACGAACTGCCGCATGTCCAGGATGCCCTTTCCTTCCCACGGCCTGTCCTGGACGATCAGCTTCTCGCCGGTCACGCGGGCCTCGTGCATCGTCATCTCGATGCCCTTCATCGACGCGACCAGGTGTGCGTCCCGACCGTCCGCCGTCCAGGGCCCGACGAAGAGCTGCTTGCCCGACCCGATGTGAAGGGGGGCGTCGGCGGCGGATGCATTGCCTGTCAGCGTTCCGACAATCACGAGGATCGGGCCGATCATCTCGTAGGTCTCCCTTACCGTCACGGTCGAATTGGCGGACGCAGCCGAACGCCGCTGCGCCGGGCGTGGGGTCTGGTTCTGTCCCTGATTCGGCATGCCGTCGAGGTGCGTCGGGTCACGTCTTCGGCGACGAGGCGTTCAGTTGGCGCGTCAGGTTCTCCAGGAACTTGCGGGCCTGCTTGGCCTGTTCGAGGAGTTCGGGCGGCTCGCCGCGTTTCAGCGTCTCGACGACCAGCGGGCCGTGCGTGAACCCGCCCTTCTTCAGGCGGGCCATCACGGCGGGGAAGTCCACCTTGCCCGTTCCCGGGGTGAGATAGACGTCCTTGGGAAGCTTGAAGTCCTTGACGCACATGCCCACGACCAGGCCGTCGACGGTGGCCGCGTCGTTGACCGGATCGAGCTTGCCGTTGGAGTAGTAGAAGATGTTGCCCGGGTCGTACCAGAGCCGGAAGTTCTTGTGGCCGACCTGCTCGATGACCTTGCGGCATTGCGGGCCCGTGGCGTTGCCCCCGCCGTGCGGCTTTACCGTGATCCCGATCCGTTTCTCGGCCGCGTAGTCGCAGCATTCCGCGATGGCCTTGTAGTAGCGGTCGTGGAGGGCCTTGTTGGTTCCGCCCATCAGCAGGGACTTCGCCCCGGCGGCGACGCAATTGTCGATGAGCTTGCGCAGTCCGTCGATGCCCGCCTGAAGCGACGTCTTGACCGGGATGCCCCCGCCGTACACCGAGGGGATTTCCATCCCCCGTTTGCGGACCTCCTCACCGACTTGCTTGGCCTGCTCGAGCGATGTGGTGGCCGAAATCACCAGTCGGCCCTGTTTTGACTTGGTCGTCATCAGCCCGGCGTGCTTGAAACCCGCCTCAGCGATGGCGTCCAGCGCCACACGGTAGTCGTAGCCACCCCACGGGCGCGTGTAGCACCCGATTTGCCAGCCCTGTCCTGCGGGAGGCCCGGCTGCCGCCAGGACGTCCGCGGACCGAGCGAGGTGGATCACCATCCCCGCGGCGCCGACCTGGAGCGTGTCGTGCAGGAACTCCCGACGCGTGCGTGACCTCGGAATGGTCATTTGCCCTGTCTCCTTATGCCAACGCATCGATTCGTGCCGCGCGCAGCCCATCCGCGGCGCGAACTCACCTCTGGGCAAGTGGGTTGCGTCGCAGACGCCGCTCCCCCATGTCTGCCTGGCGGCAGGCACGCCCCACATCCCTGGCTGGGACGACGCTCAAGTGTCGCCTGCAACCGCTCGGTGGCTACCTTTTCTTCTTCTTGGCGGGCGCGCCGAGAATGGCATCCTTGGCCGCCTTGGCCACGCGGAACTTGACGACCTTCTTGGCTGGGATCTTGATCGCCTCGCCGGTCTGCGGGTTCCTTCCCATCCGGGCCTTGCGGTTGACCAGGACCAGCTTCCCCATGCCAGGCAAGGTGAAGCCCAGCTTGGCCTCCTTGTAGGCCAACTCCGCCAACGCCACCAGGAATTCGTTGGCCTGCTTCTTGGTCATGCCCATCTTCTCAGCCAGGGCGGCCGCAATCGCCGACTTACTCATGGCCTTGGCCATTGCCATGTCCTCCACCTTTTCCCCCACCAGCCATGTGTCTTGTCCACGTCGATGCAGACCATAACTACCGAGTCATCACATGGCAAGACCCAACCGGAACATGTTTTTCGACGGGTCCCCGGCGCCGAGACCCATCCGATGGCATCGCAGAGCCGGCGTTCGGACGGCCTGGCTCGCGGCTGGCGACTGGCGGGCGGCAGGTAGGTCGGATAGCCTGACCGGGAGGCGGATGAACGGACCCCAACACGACGCGTCTAGCAGGAGACGGAACGCATGGAGATTCTGTTTCTCGGGACATCGGCCGCCGAAGGGTGGCCTGGGTTGTTCTGCACGTGCGGCCCTTGTCGCCGGGCCGCCGAGGCGGGTGGGAAGAACATCCGCACGCGGCCATCCATTCTGGTCGACGGGTCGATCCTGATCGACCCCGGCCCGGACCTGTATCATCACGTCCTGACGTACAAGCTGCGGCTGGCCGATCTGGCCGGCATCGTCGTGACCCACGCCCATATCGATCACCTGGCCGCCGACGAGTTCCATTTCACCAGCCCGCCCTTTTCTTATCGCGACATGGATCGCCCCCTCCCCATCTGGGGCAACGCCGACGTGTGCCAAGCGCTCCGCAAGGCCGTCCGATCCGACGACGATCAGGAGATCCGCGAGCACTTCGCCCTCGATCTACAACTGGCCCGCCCCGGCGTGTCGTTCCAGATCGGCTCGCACACCATTACGCCGCTGCAGGCCGACCACGACAAGACACAGGAGTGTCTCTTCTATTTCTTCGAGTCAGGCGACAGGACGTTCCTGCAGGCGAACGACACGGGTTACTTTCCCGAGGCCACCTGGGATTGGCTGGAAGGCCGGCGCATCGACGCGGTCAGCCTGGACTGCACGAACGGCCAGCTCTCGGGCCGACAGAGCCATATGGGCGTGGAGGCCGTCGTCGACGTCGTCGAGCGACTGCGCAAGCAAGGCCAGCTCGCCCCGACTGCCCGGGCCATCGCCACGCACTTCAGCCACAACGGCGGCCTGCTGCACCACGAACTCGAGGCCGCCATGGCGCCCCACGGCATCGAGCCAGCCTACGACGGGATGCGCGTGACCCTATAGGTGCGTGTGGGAAACCACCAGACCGCGACCGTCGGCGAGCGACCCATCAGAGCCGCGACCGTCAGGGAGCGGTCAGGCGGTCTTGAACTGACCATGCGTGTAGAACGCCTGATCGGCGATGTCCTGCACCGACGGGTCCAGCCCCAACGCCTGATCGCCCCCGTAGCGCGTTGCGATGAAGCCCCCGCCGTACGAGCCGAGCCGATCGATAAGCAGCTTGGCCTCCGCCTCGATCTGGGCGGGGTCGCGTGTCTGAAGCGTCTTCTGGATGTCGACGGGACACCAGAAGCTGATCTTGCCGCCGAAGTGCTCGCCGAGCCGCTCGATGCGCAGCAGCGCGGGTTGATCTACCTGCAGGCAGTTGACGCCCACCTCGATCAGATCGCCGATGATGTCGTAGATGTAGCCGCACGAGTGCATCAGGACGTGCAGGCCCTGCTGATGTGCACGGTCGCACAGGATTTGGAAATCGGGCTTGAACAGCTCCCGCCACATGGCCGGCGAGATCATGAGGCGGTCCTGGGTGCCCCAGTCCTCGCAGAACATGATGCCATCGGCACCGACCTCGGCCCACCGGTCGATCATCTCGCCAAGCTTGTCGCGGATCATGCCGTGGAGCCGGGCGATGTGCTTCGGTTCGGCCAGCAGATCGCATAGGTACGTGTCCAGCTTGCGGAGCTTGCGGGCGATGTTGAACACGAAGCCGGGCAGGCTGCCGAGGCGGTACTTGTCGGTGACCTCGGCGAACCGAGCCCGGGCCGGCTCGTAGCGGTCCGGCCGGGCCAGGTCGGGCACGCGGTAGTCGTCGAGCTGCGACCAGTCCTCGATCGCCCCGCGGTGGACCTCGCCCTTGTCGAAATCCGTCAGCGACCGCCAGACCACGCCCCACTCGTCCATCCACTGGCGCCCGACGGGGACGTCGAACGTCGGCGGGTCAAACTGCGGGTCGTCCGCCACACCGGCGCCGCACGCGTCGTTTGGATACGGATCGGGCAACGTCATCGCGATCCGCGGCGGGTGTTGAAACTCGAGCGTGCCAACGAAAACGTCACGACCGGTCATCGCGGGGTTTCTCCTCGGAGCATCTTCGACTCGGGATCAGGATCCGTCGTCCGTCCCCCGGCATGGCGAACGTGCGTACGGTATAATCCGGGCGGTTGTCCGTCAAATCGGTCCGGCGGGGCGCCGACGCATGAACGGAGGTCGCGGAACGTGAAGACGGTGAACATGGATCGACTGAGCCGGTACACGAATCTGCCGCCAGCCGCCCAGCGAATCCTCGGGCGTCCCGAGAAGGTCCTCACACAGGTGCTGAACCTGCTGATGGATGAAGACCAGGTTCTGGAGACGACGTGTCATCTCGTCTGCCACTGCTCGGTCCGCGGCCCGGCCAAGGGGGGGATCCGCATGGCGGCGGACGTGACGCTCGACGAGACGACGACGCTGGCCGAGCTGATGACCTGGAAGACCGCGCTGGTTGGCATCCCCTTCGGCGGGGGCAAGAGCTCGATCGGGATCGACGGGAAGTCCCTGTCTTCATTCCAGAGGACCGCCGTCGTGAAGGAGTACGTCCATCTCCACAGTGCCGAGCTCCGTGACGGCAGCTATGTGCCGGCTCCCGATCTGGGCACCAACGCCAGGGACATGGCCATCATCTATGGCGAAACCCACCGACTCGAGTCGGTGACGGGCAAGCCCCCGAGCGTCGGCGGACTGCCCGGGCGCGAGGAGGCAACGGGATATGGGGTAGCTCTGGTGGTCCGTCTGGCGGTCCGCGAGTTGCTTGGACGCGACCTCCAAGGCGTTCGCGTGGCGGTTCAGGGCTTCGGCAACGTAGGGAGTTGGGCCTGCCGCTTCTTGGCGAAGGGGGGCGCTCGGGTTGTGGCGGTCACGGACGCCGGCGGTGGCGTGGTCGACGAAGCAGGTCTCCCCATAGACGAGATGGCTGCCTACGCGGCTGAGACCCATACCCTCGCAGGCTTCGACCGACCCGCGATCGACAACCGGACGCTGCTGGGGATGGACGTCGACGTGTTGATCCCCGCAGCGGTTCAGGAGGTGCTGACCGAGTCGACTGCGGCCGACGTTCGTGCGTCGCTGATCGTCGAGGCGGCCAACGGCCCGACCACGCCGGCGGCAGACGACATCCTGCTCGAAAACGCCATCCCCGTCGTGCCGGACATCCTGGCCAACAGTGGCGGGGTCGTGGCCAGTTACGTCGAGTGGCGTAACGCCAAGTCCGGTAGCATCACCAGCAGGCAGGAGACGTACAACACCATTGGCGATCGGCTGGAATTGGCCTTCCGGCAGGTCATGGACGTGTCGGGGGAGAAATCAGTGCCCCTCAGGACGGCTGCCGAGATCGTGGCCTGCGACGAACTGGTTCGCGCTTTGCACGACCGCGCTTGGGTCTGACCGTCAGGCATCGGGGGAATCGACGCCGAGACACACAGGAGGTAGGCAGCATGAAGGAATCAGTCATCGTGCCATTGCTCGTACTGGGCCTGGTCCACGGCGTTGCGTTCGCCGCCCAGGCGGGCCGGGCCAAGATCAGCGTCGTCAAGGTCCCAGCTCTGGACGGGGCGAACGCACACTACGTTTCGCATCGCCCGCCGCTGCTGCCGAACCCGTTGATCAAGCTGCCCATCGGCCGGATCGCCCCGAAGGGCTGGCTCCGCCGTCAGCTCGAGCTGCAACGGGACGGATTCATCGGCCATCTGCCCGAGATCAGCAAATGGTGCAACGCCAAGGTCAGCGCGTGGATGAGCCCCGAGGGCAAGGGGGAGTTTGGCTGGGAGGAGTTGCCATACTGGCTGAAGGGCTACGGCGACCTGGGCTACGTGCTGCGGGACGAGCGGATCATCGCCGAGGCCCGCAAGTGGATCGACGCGGTGCTGTCCAGCCAACAAAAGGACGGATACTTCGGCCCCCGTGCCAACAAGCGCCACCGCGACTGCTGGCCGAACATGATCATGCTCAACCTGCTTCAGTCGTTTTACGAGGCGACGGGCGACGAGCGGGTTCTGCCGTTCATGTCGAAGTACTTCCGATGGCAACTGAATCTGCCTCGCAAGGATCTGCTGCCGGGCAGCTGGCAGAAGATCCGCGCGGGGGACAACCTCGAGACGGTCTACTGGCTGTACAACCGAACGGGGGAGGACTGGCTGCTCGATCTGGGGCGCGTGATCCACTCGAGGACGGCGCCGTGGGAGAAGGGCATCGCCAGCTGGCATGGCGTGAACATCTGTCAGTCGTTCCGGCAGCCGGGCGTCTACTACGTGCAGTCGAGGGATCGCCGTCACCTCGACGCGGCCGAGCGGAATTACCAGACGGTGATGACGATGTACGGCCAGGTTCCGGGCGGCATGTTCGGTGCGGACGAGAACTGCAGGCCCGGTTACCACGGCCCACGTCAGGCGGCCGAGTCGTGCTCGATGGTCGAGTTCATGCACAGCTTCCAGATGCTGATGAAATTCACCGGCGACGCGATGTGGGCCGATCGGTGCGAGGAGGTGGCCTTCAACTCGTTCCCCGCATCGATGCCGCCCGACCTGAAAGGGTTGCACTACCTGACCGCGCCGAACATGGTGCAGCTCGACCGGAAGAACAAGTCGCCTGGTCTGCAGAACCGGGGGTGCATGCTGGCCTACAACCCGCACGCCTACCGATGCTGTCAGCACAACGTGGCGATGGGCTGGCCGTACTACGCCGAGCATCTGTGGCTGGTCACGCGCGACAACGGCTTGGCGGCCGTGTTGTACGCCGCCTGCCAGGTGACCGCGAAGGTGGCCGACGGCGCGGAGGTTAAGATCTCCGAGACGACTGCCTACCCGTTCGACGAGACCATCACGTTCAAGGTGTCGACGTCAAAGTCGGTGCGGTTCCCGTTGTACCTGCGCGTGCCGCGATGGTGCGACGGGGCGAAGCTGTCGGTCAACGGGACGGCGGTTCGGGCCAAGGCCAGGCCGCTCAGTTACTTCCGGATCGATCGGACGTGGGCGAACGGCGACGAGGTCCAGCTCGAGCTGCCCATGAAGATCGAGGTGAAGGTGTGGCGGGCCAACCTGGACTCGGTGTCGGTGATCCGCGGCCCGTTGGCGTATTCGCTGAAGATCGGGGAGGAGTGGGTGCAGTGGGGCGACGCGAAGAACTGGCCCGGCTTCGACGTGTTGCCCACCACAGCGTGGAACTACGGGTTGGTTCTCGATCCGGCCGATTCAGCCGCCTCGTTCGAGGCGGTCAAGGTGTCCAAGTCGCCGGCCGCCCAGCCGTTCAAGCCCGAGGCTGCGCCGATCAAGTTGATGGCCAAGGGCAAGCGGATCCCGCAGTGGCAGCTCGATTCCCTGGGGCTGGTGGGGCGGTTGCAGGGCAGCCCCGTCAGGTCGGATCAGCCGACCGAATCCATCACGCTGATTCCGATGGGGTGCGCGCGGCTGCGGATCTCGTCGTTCCCGGTGATCGGCGAAGGCCCGGACGCGCGGGAGTGGCTCCCGCCGCCGCCGATCCGGCACACGGCCTCGCACGTCCACGACGACATCAACGGCGTCAGCGACGGCACCTGCCCGAAAAAGTCGAATGACCAGAGGATTCCGAGATTCACGTGGTGGCCGAACAAGGGCACGACGGAATGGATCACGTACCGGTTTGACAGGCCGCGCGAGGTGTCCGCCTGCGAGGTTTACTGGTTCGACGACACGGGCGTCGGGTACTGCCGCGTGCCGGCTTCGTGGCGGTTGTTCTACCGTAGCGGCAAGGCGTGGGTGCCCGTCCGCGGGGCGTCGGCGTTCGGCACGAAGGTCGACCAGTTCAACAAGGTAACGTTCGAGGCGGTCAAGACGCCCGAACTGAAGATCGAGGTGAAGCTGAAACCGGAGCTGTCCGGCGGTATCCTGGAGTGGAAGATCGGCACGAAGTAGGATGCGATGATCATGTCGCGCAGCTTGCTGACAATGCGCTTCGTCTTGTCGGGGGTATGCCTGTGCGTGCTGACGATGGCCACGGGCTGCATTCCGCTGACTGGCCCCATCGGGGACGCCCCCTGGACACGTCACACGATTGACGATTCGTCGCGCGGGGCGGACGGCGTGCGGCTGGCCGACGTCAACGGCGACGGGCGGATGGACATCGCGACGGGCTGGGAAGAGGGCGGCCGGATCCGCGTCTGTCTTCACCCCGGCGTTCGCGGGGTCAGGAAGAAGTGGCCATCGGTGACGGTCGGCGAGGTCGGCTCGCCGGAGGACGCGGTATTCGTCGACGTCGACGACGACGGCGCCGTCGACGTCGTCAGCGCCTGCGAGGGCGCCGGGCGGACGGTCTGGGTGCATTGGGCGCCCAACGACGCCTCCGACTACCTCAACCCCGACGCGTGGCGAACGGAGGCGTTGGCCGACACCCGTGACACCAAGTTGTGGATGTTCTGCCTGCCCATGCAGGTCGACGGTCAGCTTGGCGTGGACCTGATCGTGGGGGCCAAGGGAAGCAACGCCCAGATCGGATGGTTCGAGTCGCCCGCTGACCCGCGCGATCTGGCCGGGTGGGCGTGGCATCCGATTCGCGCCGCTCGATGGATCATGTCGCTCGTCGCGGTCGACATGGACGGCGATGGCGACCTCGACGTCGTCGCCTCCGACCGAAGGGGAGAGGACCGGGGATGTTTCTGGCTCGAGAACCCGGGGCTGGGCTTTCTGCAGCGCCTGGCCTGGCCGGAGCATCACATCGGCGGGGCCGACAAGGAGGTGATGTTCCTGACCGTGGTCGATCTCGACCGCGACGGCCTGCTGGACGTGTTGGCGGCCACGCGCGGCCACGAGCTTTTGTACCTCCGACGACGGGCCGCCCGCCCAGATGCCTGGGAATCGCACACCATCGAGATCCCCGAACGGGCTGGGACGGGCAAGGGCGTTGCCGTCGGGGACATCGACCGTGACGGCCGGCTCGACATCGTCTTCACCTGCGAGCATGCCAGGGACAAGTCCGGCGTGATGTGGCTCTCCTACGTCAAGAGCGTGACCGACCCGGTCTGGACCGCTCACGACATCAGCGGCCCCGAGGGCGTCAAATTCGACCGGGTCGAGCTGCTCGACCTCGACGATGACGGCGACCTCGATGTGCTCACCTGCGAGGAGATCACCAACTTCGGTGTGATCTGGTACGAGAACCCGACGATCGGCCGCCGCCTGTGGTAGCACCGGGGCATCCCCGCACCAGCGCGTTTGCGTCTCGACCCCCAATCCGCTTCGCTCGTTTTCCGATTTCCCGGGAACCTTTCCGCCCCCCTTGCGTCGAAACCTTCGATTGGACTTAGCGGGGTCGCGTGCGACCCCGTCCCCCGCCGCACGCGTCGGGGCCAAGCAGCAGACCTCGAGCATTCGGAGAACCGACATGCACGGTAGGTACGACAAACCGGTATTGCTTTCGGCGATGGTGTTGCTCGTCTTGACGCCGCCAGTGACGGCGGGCATCAAGCTGATCACGCTGCCCCCGCGGCAGCGGGTGGAGATCCAGCTGGACAACCCGCGCATCACGCTGGTGGAGGAGGAACGCGTCGTGCCGCTATCGGCCGGCGCGAACGAGGTGGTCTTCGCCTGGGCCAACACGCACATCGACAAGAACAGCATCCAGCTTCGGTGTCTGACCGACCCGGACAAGATCAAGGTCCTGTCGTCCCAGTTCCCACCGAACGAAAACGCGCTGACGTGGCAGGTGTCGTCGCCGAAGGCGGGTGCGGCCCGCGTGCGGATCAGCTACATCATCGGACAGCTGACCAAGACGTTTACCTACCGGGCCGTGGCGTCGAAGGACGAGAAGACGCTTGACCTGAGGCAGTACATCGAACTGCACAACAAGGCGAACGAGGCATTCGGGACGGCCGGCATGTGGGCGGGCTTCGGCGAACGGCTGGAGCGGCCGATCGGCATCAACGAGACGCGGCGGCTGCTGTCGGCCAAGTTCCAGGACGTCCCGATCCGCAAGACCTACACGGCTGACCTGTCGAAGTACGGTTACCTGGACGCCGGCAAGCGGCAGCTGCGGATCCCCATGCACTACGTGCTCAAGAACGACCAGGCCCATCGGCTGGGTCGGTTCCCGCTGATGCGGGGCAAGGTCCGGATCTTCCAGGACGACGGCCGGGGCACCGTTGCCTTCACGGGTGAGGACTGGGGGCAATTCACGCCGCGCGATGACGAGATGACGCTGTACCTGGGTCTGGCCAAGGATATCGTCGTCAAGCGGACGATCGATCGGCGGGACAGGAAGCGCGTCATGGGCAACCTCTACGACTACGACGTCGTGGTCAAGTACGAGGTGGAGAACTTCAAGGATTCGCCGGCCGTGCTCGATATCGCCGAGTCGCTGCCTGCCCTGCGGGCCGAGATCCTCGGCAAGTCGCGCCGAGCCGTCCATTGGGAGATGGGCAAGGACGGCACGCTCGACGAGATGTTCGACAAGGCCAAGAGCCAGGCCGACAAAGCCGTCTTCCATGTACCCCTGCCCGCACGGGGCAAGGACCAGAAAGCCGTCAAGCAAGTGCACAAGCTCCACGTCTTGATCAAGAACGAATGGTGAGCCCCGAGCAGAGGCGGGCAACCGATTCATGAGGACCATGATCATGAGAACGAACTGGGCAGCTACGGTGATCGCGGCCGCGTCGCTGATCGCACCAGCGGTCGGCAAGAATGTGGACCTCTCGACGATCCCGCCGCGGAACACGGTACAGTTGACGATCTACAACAGCGAGGACCTGACGCTGGTCCGCGAGACGCGTCAGATCACCTTCAAGCAGGGCGTCAACCCGCTGCAGTTCTCCTGGGCCAACACGCTGATCGACCCGACCAGCGTGGACCTGCGATTCAAGACGCACGCTGACCAGCTCGACCTGATCGACACGACGTACCCGCACGACAAGCCGCAGATGCTCTACTGGAACGTCCGCAGCGAGATGGAGGGCCCCGCGACGGTCGAGATCACGTATTTCACCAGCGGCATCACGTGGGCGGCCGACTACGTCTGCGTCGTCGACCCGGAGGAGACGCGGATGTCGTTCGACGGATACGTTCGTATCACGAACCATTCCGGGGAGGACTATGCCAACGCGCAGGTCCGCATGGTCGTTGGAACGATCAACCTGGTCGAGAAGATCGCCGAGCTGTCCAGGCGGGGTCTGATTGCGGATGAGAAGGAACGGGCAGCCGGAAGGCGAGCTGTCCCGAAGACCCCGGCCAAGCCGGCAAGGGGCCGGGCGTTGCGCGCGTTGGGCTATGTGATGGATAGCAAGCCGAAGGAGATCATCAAGGAGGGCTTGAGCGAGTATTTCATCTACACCGTGGAGGGCACCGAGACGATCCGGAACACCTGGTCCAAACGGATGCAGTTGTTCGAGGGCACCCGGGCGCCGTTCCGCATCCAATACCGCTACCGACCGGCCGAATATGGCAGGCACATGGTCCGTTTGTTCCTGCTCCGTAACGACAAAGCCAGCACGCTCGGCACGACGCCCTTGCCGGACGGCGTGGTGCGCCTGTGCCGCGACAATGGACGGGACGGCCTGTCATTCCTGACGCAGCAAGGGATCAAGTACGTCCCCATCGGCCAAGAGATCGTCCTGAATCTGGGTCCCGATCCCGAAGTCATCCACGAGTGGGTCCTGCTGCGGAACTGGCGGGACAACTTCTGGTTCCACCGCGGGGGCGTGAACGTCCACTTCAGCCCGACGAAGGGCCACCGGATTGCCGTCAACGACACGGTGGCCGGCTGGGACGACCATCAGGAGTGGGTCGAGCGGATCCGCAACTACCGCGCCAAGCCGATCGACGTCGAGATCCGTCGGCGGTTCGGCGGGCACGTCATGTTCCGCAGCGGGCTGAACCCGACCTTGTATGACTACCGGACGCCACAGTTCTCGGCCCGTGTGAATCCGGGCCAGAAGCGGGAGCTGGCCTACCGCGTCACGTCCCGCCAGGGCTACGACAAGAAGCAGGACAAGGTGACGCTTCTCCCGCAAGATGGCTGAGAGCCTATTTCGGACGGTGCAGGATCACGATTCGGTCGTCAACTCGAAGAGGAGTTCTTGGCGATGAGGTGCAATCGAAACGTTGCGGTCGCCTTGATCGCGCTGTGGGTCGTCCCGGCGGCCACGCCGCTGTCTGCGAAGAACGTTGATCTCTCGACGATCCCACCGCGGAACACGGTGCAGTTGACGATCTACAACAGCGAGGACCTGACGCTGGTCCGCGAGACGCGTCAGATCACCTTCAAGAAGGGCGTCAACCCGTTGCAGTTCTCCTGGGCCAACACGCTGATCGATCCGACCAGCGTCGACCTGCGGTTCAAGACGCACGCCGATCAGCTCGACCTGATCGACACGACGTACCCGCACGACAAACCGCAGATGCTCTATTGGAACGTCCGCAGCGAGATGGAGGGCCCCGCGACGGTCGAG
>Ga0180432_10001688_pt1 | contig 34476 bp, 42 predicted proteins | sample SS_ome_10_FD_132414 | JGI IMG/M metagenome (GOLD analysis project Ga0180432, IMG submission 132414) | Hypersaline lake sediment archaeal communities from the Salton Sea, California, USA - SS_1_MS_2 metaG | ecosystem: Environmental > Aquatic > Non-marine Saline and Alkaline > Hypersaline >... | reverse complement strand
CAGCGTGATGCACCCGACAACCTCGCCGCCCGCCGCCCGGACCGCCTCGATCCCGGCGCCGAGTGTCCCCCCGGTGGCCACCAGGTCGTCGATCAATACAATCTTGTCCCCCGGGGCCACCGCGTGCTTTTGGACCGCCACGCCGTCGCGGTGTCCGTACTCGACGTCGTAGCTGCCCGACGCCACGGTGTTGGGCATCTTCCCGAGTTTGCGCACCATGACGACCGGGGTTGGGAACAGGGGTGCATAGAGCACGACTCCCCCGAACAGAAACCCTCGCGCGTCGAGGACCCCGATCTTGTTGACGTCGGGAAACGCCCCTTTGATCCTGGACGCCATGAGCCGGAGGCAGTTGTTGTACGCTGGCGGGCAGTTCAAAAGCCCGCCCACGTCGTAGAACCGATCGACCCCCTTGAACGGAAAGTGCTTGATCGAGCCGGCCACCAGCTGGAGCGTCATGATCGGGGGGGGGGGGAGGGAGGGACGCACTGTGCTTAAACAAGAACCGCCCCCCCCTCAACAATCAACGCTTAATCCACCCCACAACCCCCAACCATGCCCGTTGTCAAGGAGGTCGTCCCGCTCGCGGTCGCGGTGATTGGCGCGGTGACCGGGGGGACACTATTTGCGGCGAGCAAGGTTCGGGAGGCGGTGGAGTGCAAGAACTGGATGACCGTCCACAACCGGACGAGCGCGCTGCCTCTTCGTCGCCTCGAAGAGCTACAGCTCCTATCCGTCACCCCTCTGAACAAGAGCCAGTTTGCGTCGCCGCTCAAGCGGGTCGGGCGTCTGTGGGACCAATGAACACTACTTCTTTATTAGCAACACCACGCGCTGGATGCGGTAGGGGTAGGCCTCGCCCGTCACGTCGTCCTTGAGCGCGGTGTGGTCAAAGCCGGGGTTGAGCACGAGCAACAACATCAACAGCGTGTCGTCGCCGATGTTGCCCACCTGCTTCCACACCCTCGATGCGAGGGGGGCCAAATCGGGCTTGGCCTCCACGGTCCGCATCATCACGAGGCCGCCCCGCGCCGGGACCGGATTGTGCACTCGGACCGTGTCGTGTACGACGTGTCGGGTCCGGACCGCTGGGTCGCTACCCGTCCTCCACAGGACCAGCGCGCGCGAGGGCAGCGCCTCGAACGGCTTGGGAACCACGTTGAGATTGTAACTCATGTACCCCGGGTACTTGTCGCGGATATTCTCGGTGGCCCTGGCTTCGCCATCGATCGAGCACCAGAACTGCCCCTCGGCCCAAATCGCACTCGCTTGGACCCTGCCTACGGGTGGAATGCGACACTTGACGGCCCGCACCTCGATTCGAAGCATGGTCGCGACTGAGTCGACCGACCGCCGCCCGGCCCGTCAGCGTAATCGAGTACGTTGCACAAATGTCCCGATTTGGAATTCATGACTCAGCGTTGTCGAGTGAGTGTGACTCAGCCAATTAAATTCGATGACGCACCCCACCGAAGACCCGGGGTTAATCGGATCCGGACGCGCCGGAGGCTCACTTCCGCACCCGCACGCTCGCCGTGCACCCCGCTCCCCACCGCTCCCCACCGCTCCCCACCGCTCCCCACCGCCTCCACCGAGCAGACGATGCTCCCCCCACCCATCGCGCTGGCGTTGCTCGCGGTGGGTTCCGCCACCTCCGCGTGGCACACAGTCCTTGGGCTGAATTCCACCCCGGCCTTTGGATCGGACCCCACGATCTGCTTCCCGAGCGACGTTGAGGTGGCGCCGACGTCGTTCCCGGTCACCACCGTCCCCAAGATGCACAAGGTATGCCCCGCCGCCCCCGCCGCCCCGCCCCCGCCGCCCCCGCCCCCGCCGCCACCCGCTCCCGCCAACTGACTCTTCCATTTGCAACGCAGACTCGCCCGCGGCGCCGGGAGGTATCGACGCCAGACGTCATTGCGATTCCGCCGCCGACGACGACCGAGTCCGCACCGCCACCCCACTCGATGATCGACTTGCTCGTCGCCTACACGCACTACTTCCTGGCGGGGTTTTTCGTGTTGGTGATGGAGGCGTCGAGCTGGCACCTGGTGCTCGTCCAGTACCTGTACACCGTGGCCTCGATCTTCCTCGGGTTCCACCTCGTCTCAGCGAACACGCACTACCCGCGCCCGACGTGCGCACTCCTGTCGATCAACTGGTACGCGGCGTGCTTTTTCGCGGTGTCGCACTTCTCGATCCCGACGGCGATCAACCTGTGCCTGGCGATTGTCGCACTGTCGTGGTTCATGGCGCGCAAGGGGCAGTGGCCACTTCTGTTTCCGCGGACGACGGTGACGGTGACGGTCGAGAAGCGCCCCGACTACACCCCCGACTGGTGGTGGACCGTCTACGGCGACGTCGTGGGCGACCCTGTCGAGATTGCCCCGGCGGCCGCGGCTGCGGCCGCGCCCCCTCGACCGCCACCGACCGTCATCACCAACGCCGAGCAGATCACCTTTGGCAACAAGGTCGGGTGCGGCGTGTCGGCCACGCTCAAGGTTGACGCGGAGGACGTCACGTTCCAGGTGGGCCCAGCCCGACCCGTCGTGATGGTGGTGGACCGGAGCGGGTCGATGGGCGATAACGCGTCGAAGCTGGGCACTGCCATGTACGATATCGAGGGCGATCTTGGCGACAAGGTCAACCTAGGGCAGATCTCGATCATCTTTTTCGACACTCGCATCACGCACTCGACGGACGTCGGCGACCCGAAGCAGCGACTTTGCCGCCATATCCAGGCCGGCGGGGGCACCGCGTACAACCCGGCCGAGGCCTGGATCCTGGAGCGCTTTTCCGAGACGGGGGCCATCGTGTACTTCATGACGGACGGCGAGCCCAACTCGGACCACGGAGAGGTCATGCCCACGTTCAAGCGGTTGGCGGCGGCGAACGACCCGCGGTGGACGTTTCGGGCGCTCTTTCTTACCGGGCCGTACGGCGGGCGGGCCGTCAAGCTCGAGCAGATCTTCACCCACCGCAACATTGTCCGGACCGAGTCGGTCGACCACGTGCGGCGGTGGCTCGTGTCGGCGCTCGGTCGGGTGGCCCCCCGGATCGACGCCGAGATGACGGTCCAGGTGCTCGAGCGCGGTCGCCCGCTGACGCCGGAGGTCAAGGTTACGCCGACGCACGTCGCCGGCGGGACGGTCCGCGTGGTGGTCGGTGGCATCCCTCCCAAGGGCACCGGGCGGCGGACGCTGGTGATCAAGACCAAGTCGGACACGTACACGACCGACCTCCAGGCGCGCGGCGACCCCCGTCCCGCGACGGACGAGGAGAAGACTATTGTCGCGGGCAAGGTGATCGCGGGGGTTCAGGAGACGCTGGCCACGGGCGACGTCAAGAAGATCCGGGGCGGGCTCGCGATGATCAACGAGCTGATCCGGACGCTCCCGACGAACACGGCGGTCGAGGCGCTGCGCGACACGATCAAGGAGCTGCTTGCCGACCTCGAGGCGGGCAAGGCGGCGGCGTCGCTCCGTGGCGGCGCCCCGAAGCTCGCGCAGCTGATGGAGGAGGCGGGCGACCTGCTCAACTTTGCCACCGAGAACCTGGGCGGGCGGCTCAAGCGCACGATTGGCAAGGCGCTCGAAAAGATGGCCAATGCGCTCGAGGGCACGGACCAGGCGGCGGTCAAGCTGGCCGACGTGGTGCGCCAGATCCGCCAGACCCGCCCGGCCAACCCGACGGTCAACGGACCCGAGTGCCCGGTCACCGGGACGCCGATCCTCGGGCGGGGCGCGCTCGTGATCAAGACGACCATGTCGAACCTGGACAAGCTCAAGAGTGAGCTCGAGGAGGGCAACCCGAAGTCGCGGTTCTGGCTCAACGTGGCGTCGGGGGGCAAGAACATGGGCGTACGCGGCCTCGGCGTCTACGACCTCGAGGCCGCGTACGCGTACGCCCGCCAGGTGATGCGTGACACGCGCGAGGGCGTGATTGTGATCCCGCTCGGGGCGGTCGAGGTGGCGCCGATGATTGCGGGGCAGGTGCTCTACGGATCGCCGACGCTTCCGAAGAACCTCAAGGCGTCGCAGGCGGTGGTGTTTTCGTCGATCGCGGCGCAGGAGCTGGCCGACGTCCAGTTCACGCGGGGCGGAGGGTCGAAGGTGCTCTGCGCCAAGCACGTCGCGGGCATCCTCAGCCTCTGCCCGTACTACCGTGCGGTCATGGGCGAGTCGAAGCGATCGATCCCCCCGAAGCTGGCGCTGGTTGACGGCGAGAAGACGACCGCCGGGCGGCTGGTGCTCCGGTACCTCGAGATGTTCCTGGATGGCAACGGAACGCTCGGCGGTCTGGTGCAGCGGTCGACGACCAACACGGCCGACCCCGACGCGCAGCCGGACAACGACGACTTGATGCCCGACGTGCTTCACGCCGTGGTCCAGCTGCTCTGGGCCACGCTCGACACCAAGGGCGTCGACGCGTTTGGCGCGGACGTGCAGCTGTCGCTGTTCTACGAGGTGGTGCGCGCCGCGCTCAAGCGGTTCCGTCAGGAGACGACGCGCGTCGAGGGCAACGTGACGAAGGTGGTGGACAGGCCGTACCTTGACCTGTTGCGCCAGTGCTTCCGGGTCTCCGTCCGCGATCCGACGGGACCGCCGTCGCCGCTGCGGAGCTTTGACCCCGCGGGCTTTTGGGCGCGGGTCGACCAGGTGGTGCGCGACACGATGACGTTTGAGGTTGACCCGGCGGCGGTGCGCGCCGTGGTCGAGTGGATCGAGAACGAGGCGCCGTTCCGCGGAAGCGGCGGCGGAGCGCTCCCGATGGTCAAGCCGTCGTCGCTCCGCTGGCTCGTGCGGGTCGCGCAGGGAATTCAGGCGTCGGGCAACACGCATGCGTCGGTCGCCGCCAACAACGGGCTGCCCCCGGACGAGGTGGCGCTCACGGCCGAGGCCCCGCCGTACCTGTTCAGCGCGGGGGCCACTTCTTCGGAGGCGCTCGTTGCCGCGCTGCACCACGGGTACCAGGGCACGGGCATCGACGCGCGGTGCAAGCCCGGCGGCGGCGACATCGGGGACATTGCGACGGAGCTGCTCTGGGGCCACCCGCTCGTGGTGGCGCAGCGCGCCGAGGCGGCGGCGGCGCTGCGGCGCAAGGCGCTCGACAAGTTCTTCCGCAAGTTTGACGACCCCGCGTGTTCGAACCCGATCAAGCTGGCGATGGAGTTTTTCAAGTTCTTCACCCAGATCGACGGCGTGAAGGAGGCCGCGGTGATTCTGGCGCGACTCACGACGTCAAAGATGGTCCAGGCGCTCGCCGGCCACCCGAGGCACCTCGCGACGATCTTCCAGACGGTCACGCAGCTCGAGTTTGCCCCCAACCTTGCTCCGCTGGTCGGGGTGGTGTCGATCCCGGTGCTCCCGTGCATCGCGCCGATCCTGATGAAGAACGAGGAGTTTCGGAAGGTGCTCGAGCGGAACAACCCCAAGTACCGCATCTACGTGCGCGAGCCGCCGCGGATGTCGGCCCCGCGGGCCTTCAAGCCCCGGGGCGAGGGGATCCTGGGCAGCTCGAAGCGGCTCAACGCGTACTATATCAGTCTGCTCGCCAAGACCGCCGGGATCAAGCAGAACGGGGACAAGAGCCTCGCGCACACGCTCCGCGCCGAGATGCCCGAGCTTCAGCGCGAGGGTTCGGGGGTTGTGCTCACGACGATCAAGCCGGCGGACGGAGTCGTCGGAGTCGTTCACCTCGCCGACCCAGCGGGGACGCCGTTTGCGCGCGTCGGGGACAACACGTACCTCGCGGGCAAGGTGATTAGCGTGACGTTCAAAGAGGTGATGACCGACCTCCGCCACAAGCCAGAGTGCAAGTACGACATGATGATCAACCCGTGCGTGGTCACCGTGGTGACGTTTGAGACCGGACGCCGGCTGACGCGCCAGCCCAACGGGTCGTTCACGGACTCGCACCCGGACGAGCCGCTCATGCCCGAGATCAAGGCGAAGAAGAAGAAGACGGAGAACATGACGGAGGAGGAGAAGGTGCGCGAGGCGAAGAAGAAGGCCGCGCTGGAGGCGGCCAACAAGCTTCGGGACGCCGCGATCGCCGAGCTCGACAAGATCAAGAAGGTGGCGTTCACGCGGCCGGTCGGCGACGACGCGTTTGACGTCAGCCTGTTTTTCTGAACCCAACCCAACCCCCAACCCACCCCATCCAAGAGTAGAGCACAATCATTGTACATACATTTTGCTCGTTGGACTATAGCGTCAAGTCGAGCGGCGCCGCGCCGCGCACCCACACGTTGTAGTTGTCATACCTGATGCAGGAGGGGGGCTCCCAGTTGTTCACGCTGTAGCTACAAGGCGGCGATGACTGCACGCCAGGGATGAACAGCCCGTCGTCGTCGACCGGCCGTCCACCGTCGATGTGCACAACGCCGTTGGCCACAAACGTGCACGGTGTTGGCGGCTCGACAACCCCGACCATGCGGCCGGCGGCCACGTCCATCTTGACCACAACGGGCACGGGCTCGCTGCGCAGCCTGACGTTGAAATAGAGTACCCCGCGGCGCAGCGCCAAAAGCCAAAAGAACTTGACGCGCCGGCGCCCCACGTGCGATGGCGGTGTCACGAGCCATATCCGAGGCGGGGCCACGACGACCGCGGCGCGCCTCCGCTCGATTGCAATGGCGTGTGCGTCCATGAAGACCCAGGCCCGTGGCGCGCAACAGAGTTCCACCCACGGACATCGCAGCGTCAGGTGGGTGGCGTGCGCCGACAACACCGCCCGCCACCGACGACACACGCCGTAGAACGCGCTCGGCGACGGCCGCCGCCAGTTGTACGTGGTCCCGCGGAGCACCCACAAAAACACGTTGGCGAGTATCTCATCGGGGAGGTCGAGCGTGTGGTCGCGGGTCGGCGGCGACACCACGTCGTCCTCGTCGTCGGACGAGTCGGGTGCCCCCCAGTCCCAGGGCATGACGGTTAATGCGGTGGTTAATCCTATTTGGGCATGGCCTTGCGCAGCGATCGGAGCAGCGATCGGGGCTCGTAGTCGGAGAGCTGCACGTCGGCGCACGTGTTGCACGTGATTCGGTGGGCGCTCTCGCCGGGCTTGGCCTTGCGCTTGGCCGCCTCGATCTTCTTGAGGATCTTGCGCGTCGCGCCGTCGAGCCACGACGCAAACCTGGGGAACTTCTTGTGGAACTTGGCCGACCGCTCCTTGGACAACAGGTAGTCCTCGGCGAGGATCGCCAACAACATTTGCATGTCGTGCGACGGGTTGAAGGTGGACGGCGCCGCCGACACCCCCACGCAGTCGGACGCGATGTACACGTCCTCGAGCTCGATGCGCGCCATCCCAAAGTCGATGAACGCCGCCCGGAACCCGTGCGACGGGACGTCGACCCCCGGGAGCGCCGTGTACGTGTGCGCCGTGCTCTTGGGGACCAGCGAGGTGGCGACGTTGTCCGGCTTGAGGTCGCGGTGTTGGAAGGCGAGGTCGCGCTGGAGGACGGCCAACATGGCGCACAGCTGAGCCATGATCGAGAACATCCCGCCGTCGGTTAGCTTGGCCGCCGCCGGTGACTCTTCGTCCAACAGGTGGGTGAGGTCGCCCGCCGACATTTGCTCGCACAGGGTGCACACCGAGAACTTGGGGTAGATGTCGTGGCGGATCCGGAGCGGAGCGTACAGCTCGGGGGCGAACGACTCGGTGTTGGGCAACCCGTTGATGATGGCGTGGATCACCGTCTCGGTAAAGTACTCGCGGGCGTGGTCGTCGAGCCGCAGCGCCCGCCGCACCACCGCCCGCGACTTGGTGCGGGGGCGGCCGTTGACGGTGACGTTCTCGGCCCGGTGCACGTGGTTGTAGGTCCCGCGGTCGAGCCCAAACCCCCAGTCAAATTCGTACACGTTTCCGTGGCTGCCCTTGACCCGGTACCGCTGCTTGACCGCCGACGGCCCCGGCCGGAGCGTGGCGGTCGGGATGCACTCGATGATGCGGTCGACCAGCGCGCGGTACCTGTCGCCGCGGGCCTTTCGGAACGACCGGGTGGCCTCTTGCGCGATCTGGATCACCCCTTCGCGACTTTCCCCGGAGAAGGCGGCGCTCGACAACGCCATGAGCAACACGGAGACGGCCGACTCTGACGACGACGCCATGGCGATTTTTTTTCCACTTGCGAACAATTTTTCACTCGGCTCATACACACAAAGGGGCACGCGCAGATGAAGGACGAACTCTACTACGGACTTCTCAAGGATGGGACCCCGCCCGACGCCCAGAGCTACCTGGCCGGGATCACGTCGTGGGTCAAGTCGCACCCGCACACGCTCCTGGCGACGCTGTACCTCGTTCTGATCGCGGGGTACATCATGTACGGCTTTTCCAAGTGGTCGACCCCGCCGAAGAAGAAGGTGGTCCCGAAGAAGCACCACGAGGAGGTCGAGGCGGTGCGGACCAAGAACCAGCGGCCCCGGAAGTACGTGGCCATCTTCTCGGTGCTCCTGTCGCTCCCGGTGATGGCGCTCGTGTTCTACGTCCTGTGGTCGTCGTACGCGCACTCGCCGTCGATCTTCGCGGGCGAGGGCAAGACGGGCAAGGTGTGGAACACGTCGCTCCTGGGGGCGTTGATCGCCAAGGGGGTGTTTCTGGTGGCGGCGTGGCTCGGGTTTTTCATCTTCCCGGCGTACACGTTCTGGAAGGAGGGCAAGACGCCGATGTTCATGGGCGGTTACGAGCCGGTGTCGGGCAAGGCCAAGATCGCCGACAACGTCGGGCAGGTCATGCTCGCCGTTCTGTTTGTCGCGGGGACCGTCGCGGCCACCCTCAACATGATGGAGCACAGCCGGATCGCCAAGATCTTCGAGTCGCACGGCGGCGTCGAGGAAATGGGCGTCGATATCAAGGACGAGCTGCTCAAGTACCTCCGGGGCACGAGCTCGCAACAGGGGCAGACCATCGAGGTCACGTGGATCGCGGTGGGCATCGCCACGTTCGCCTCGCTCGCGTCCATCATGACCATATGGGACAAACAGGCCGCGCTCGCCGTGGCGTACAGTATCTGAAAAGTCTCGCCGGTCCCAAGAGTAAAAAAAGAGAGCAATGTGGAACGATCTCCCGCTTCCGCGGTTTCCGTCGCCGCGCAACATGGAGCTACTCCGCGACTACGCCACTCAGTACCTGGCGGTCGACATGATGCACCACCCCTCGCCACGGGTGGTGTCGGCGGTGACGTCGCACATGATCACCGAACCCCTCGAGGACAACGTGGTCACCGCGCTGATCGGGGCGCTCCCGGCCATCACCGTCGCGCAGTTTGTGACGCTGGCCACCGGCGTCACGCACGCCCCGCACCTCGACCCGGAGGACCACCGTCGCCCGCTGGACCTGGCGCAGTTCAAGCGGCTGTTTCGCGACGAGCGCGGTCCCGCCGCCGCCCTGCCCGCCCACTACTCGACGCGCGCCCAGCTCGGCGGAAGCAAGGGGGTTGCGGTGTTTCCCGAGGTGCACAAGTACCACTAAATGTTTGTTTATTTGTTACTTGGATGACTCATCCGGACTTTGAATCCTGACTCAGCCACCCCGGGGTAAGACCCGGGGTGGCGACGGGAGCGCGCAGACCCCCGCAGCGGCGATGAGCTACACCCCCGAGGAGCTGGCGGCGATGTCGCAGACCGACCTGGCGGCGGTGGCGGCCGACCTGGCGGCCAAGGTCAAGGCGCAGGGCGCGCCCCCCAAGGCGGCCAAGACCGCCGGCCGCCGGCGCGCTCCCCCCAAGAAGCGCAAGGCCGGGCGAACGCTGTCGGAGAGGGTCCTGGCGCGGGGGGCGATGCCCGTGAAGCGCAAGACCCCCAACCAGCGTCGCCCCGAGGCAAGCTACGTCATCGAGGACGTCAGCGTCCGCGTCGCGTTTCTTGGCCGCGACCGCGTGCCCGTGGCGGCCGCGGTCGCGCAGTACAAGGTCGATCGCGACACCGGGCGAAGCTCGAAGCAAGTGCAGGTGGCCGTCCGCCAGGGGGGTCCGCCGGCGGGGATGGCCGAGGACGACTTTGCGCGGCTCTGCCCGCGGACGCTGCGGGTGGAGATGCTCGCCGGCCGCATCGTGGTGCTCGACGTGCCCGGCGACGCCCACGCCGACATCCGCCGGGTCGAGTCCGGGGTGGTCCCGCCGCCGCCGATGATCGCCGACGCGGTGATTGACGGGGACGCCGCCGTCGACGCCGTCTTCGCGGCGCAGGTCAAGGAGAGGCCGGTCCAGGGGCTGCCCTCGTGGTACTAAACGATTCGATCGCTTTTGCGTCCTGCGTCCTCGTCTTGATGAACTTGGGGTAGTCGGGGGGCGGCCGGAGCTGCTCGAACCGGAGCGACGTCAGGTCGTACATGTGGCCGTGCGCCCCGCCCGACCGCTGCGCCCAGCCGTTGCGGCCGACCGAGCGCCCAGTAAGGCTGTCGACCCCCCAGCCGTCCACAAACGTGGGCTCCTCGACCGCCGTGAAGTACGGCGCGATCGACTTGCCCGTCACAAACATCCAATCGATGTACGCGTCCCAGTAAAAGTAGCGACCGTCGAAACCGCACTTGTGCGGGTGGATCTTGTACTTGACGTACTGCCCCTTGGTCACGGTGCCCTTGTCGTCGACGAGCACCAGCCCCCACTTGTTCTTGGCCACGCGCACCAGGATCAGCGTCTGGCCGTTGGCCCAGTACACCCAGTGCTTGCGCTCCTGGCCCTTGACCTGGCGCTCGGGCGGGACCAGATACTCGAGGGTGGTCTGCGCCGACAACAGCGCCTCGCGGAACACCTGGCCGCGCGTCCGCACCATCGTCTTTTTGTTTATCGGTCTATAATAATCGCCTAATCCTCTGGTTCATCCTCACGCATCTTTGAGACCCCAAAGAGCATCCGCTCCCGGGTCCCGTCGTGGTGCACGATCGAGTTGAGCACGATGTCGCAGTCGGTGAAGATGGATTCGTACGCGTCGGTCTTGGTCATGTCGACCGCGCGCGAGCTGTTGGCCGAGCACCAGCCGCGGTACTCTTGCGTGAACTCGGAGAAGGGGATGCTCAGGTCGTCGCGGCTGATGTTCCCCTCGTTCTCCGGGTGCAAGTGCCAGTTGATGATGTCGCTGGTCTCGATGAACTGGCGCAGCGTGTTGCAGTTGCGCTCGAGGTCGCGCCGCCGCTGGTGGCAGTACCGCGGGAACACCAGCTCTTCGTCGGGGACCACAAACTCGCCGTCCGGGCCACGCAGGTGGTGCCTGTCGTAGTTGAGCCACAGGTCATGATTGGCGTACATCTCGACCCCCCACATGTACGCCAGCGCGAGCAACAGGATAACGGCCGGCCGCTCCTTGATGATTTCTTTGAACAGCCGCGGGTTGATTACCTCGATGCGGTGCAAGAACTCGAGGATGAAGAATCGCCGCCCGATGGACATCTGGGCGTCGACCCACCGCGGGATCTCGTTCCCGGCCAGGATGTACGGCGCGAGCCACCGCGGGACCACGATCGGATCCTTATTCTTCTTGGCGGTCGAGAGCTTCTCGCCGCTGATGATCTTCTGGAGGTCGGCCTGGTTGAGCTGGAAGTCGGTCTTGACCTCGGACGATATCACCACGTAGCTCTTCTCGGCGAGCGGCGCCAACCCAAACTGTTGCTCGATCTTGTTCTCGATCGACCCGACGTTCTCCATGCGGTAGATGCTCTCCCAGAACTTGCACAGCGTGCTCTTGCCCGTCATCGCCCGCCCCTTGCAAAAGATGGCGATCTCCCAGTCGTCGTGCGTCCCGATGTTGTGGAACATCCGCCCGAGCATCACCAGCGCCCACAGGAACACGCCCTTCTTGTCGGCGTTCTCCTCCTCATGCTCCACACCGTCGTCGTCGGTGTACGCGGCGTGGTACACCAGCTGTTGCGCCTCGAAGATGCTCGTGAACGCCGGAACGTCGATGGCGTTGATCCGGTCCAGGATGGGAATCTCCGGGTTGAACAGGTCGCACACGTTCCAGCCCTCCGGGATGTGGTTCTTGAGCGTCTCGCAGAACGACTGGTCAAAGTACTGGCAGGCGAAGCGGTCCGGATCCGCCTTGGGGGCGTCGGTCACCCCGCCACCGTCCTTGTCGCCGTAGAACGACGACAGGTCGGCCAGCTCGCCGTCGACGTGCGGGTACCACTGGAGGGTGCTCACGCACAGCGCACCGTCGTGGAACGAGAAGAAGTCGCGGTCCTCGGTGAGCGGCGGGAACCGCGAGTCTACCGACTCCTTGACCAGCGTGTGCACCATCTGCATCGTGGCCCGGGTCGACGTCATCTCGATCCACAGCTTGGCGTTGCTCTCCATCGTGATGGCCCGCGCCACAAAGTCGTCGATCGTCATGTACCGCTCAAACGCCCGCGACTCGACGCCGTCCGGGGTCAGCTTGGGCTTGTACACGCAGCCGTCGTACTTGCGACCGTTGATGCTCGAGATGCAGTCCATCACGTGCATGTAGGCGACGTGGTGCGCCTTCTGGCTCTCCCCGAACGCCGCGAGCACGCACGACGACGCCGCCACGTTCCCGTGCGACTGGTTGCGGTTGCGCAGGAGCTCAAAGTAGAACGTGTTGTCCACCAGCTTCTTGAGCCGGTCGAACGCGTTGAGCGCCCGCAGGAACGTGTCCTCGTTCTCGATCTGCTCGTCGGTGGGCTTGGTCTCGCCCTTGTCGAACTCGGCCAGCGACAGCGTCGCGGGGTTCTTCCAGTGGAACAGCTCGACGTCGACGCAGATTTGTCGAAACTTGGTGAGGATCCCCATCGTGTCGGCGTGGATCTGGTTCAAGTTGTCGATCTGGATGGTGCCCGGCTCGAACCCAAACAGCTTGTTCCGGGCAAAGTCCAACAGGTTCTTGCCATCCTCCTGTTGGTCGGCGTCAAGCACGTCGCGCTTGAGCTGTTGGATGATGACCTTGGCCTGCGCCCGGATGGTCGAGCGCGACGTGATCTCATACTTGGGGCGGTGCGGCCAAAAGTACGAGACAAACTTGATGGCCAAGTCCATCGGCTCCCCGGACATCCAGGGCACGTCTGATTTTGCGCCGCCCGAACCGCCAAACTTAATCGAGGGCGGGCTTTGGTCGCATTAATCGGACCGGAGGGCTCGGAGGGTCACCACTTTTCACGGCGGGCGGAGCGAAGCGGGCACGATGTCGGACGAGGTCATCATGTACGCGGTGCTTCCGGGGGACGCCGGGGTCCGCATCTACTTCAACACCGACCAGGGGCACGACCCCGTGATAGACGTGATCGGCGACACGCTCGACATCTGGCCCGAGACCGAGGACGAGAGCGTCGATCTGACCGTGGCCAACTTCCAGCGGCTCGAGGACAAGTGCGAGCTCCCGATGTGCGAGGTCCCGCTGTCGGTGACCCCGCCCGACCAGGTGGAGATGGCGCCGCAGACGCCGCCGCCGACCGCCGGGATGTCGGAGATGGAGGCCGCCGCGTACACCGTGCACACCACCTCGCGCCACGTCTGCGTCTACGGCTTCCGGGGCACCGGGAGGCTCGCGTGGGCGCGGGGGGTGGTGCACCAGGCGGGCAACCTTGACATGCGGGTGATTGTGTGCACCGCGCAGAAGCAACCGTACTGGTGCGTCGAGCTCGACGTGGTCGAACCCATGGACACCAAGCTGCGCCAGTCGCCGCGGGCGTGGAGCGAGGACCACGCCGCCGCGTTCTACGAGGGGGTGTACAAGTCGCAGGTGAAGCAGGACTCGCACCTCACCGCCATGTGGCGCGACGCCGACGTCGTGATGATCGTGGACGCCGAGGGGCTCGACGAGTGCATCCTCGGCGCGCTGCTCACCGTGGCCACCATGAGCAACACCCGGCTGGTCCTGGTGGCCGACTTTGCCAACGGCCCGGTGTTCAACCAGGCGAGCTTTGCGACCAAGTCGCCGCTGTACGCCGACAACTTCTCCAAGTCCACTTTCTCGACGATCGACGTCAAGCCCGTCAACCCGCTGCTCCCGCTGGCGGCCGCGTCGGGCGAGCCCCCCTCCGAGCTCCGGGGCGCGCTGCTCGGGGCGTCGCGCCGCGGCGGGACGGACGGCGCCGACAGCGCCAAGGGGCCCCGGATCGTCCCGTTCCGGAAGGAGGCCAGCGCGCACAACGAGGCGATGTTTGTCAAGTTCAAAAACGGCGCCGACGTGAAGCGCACCTACCGCCACAAGAAGTCGTACACCAAAGAGGACAAGAAGATCCACTACCCGCTCAAGTTTTCGGCGCCCGAGGAGATCACGCTGTTCCGGGGGTGTCGGGTGTTCAACCCGCTCGAGCAGCGGCTCGGGACGGTGATCGAGTGCCCCGACGCCGACCGGGTGATTGTCGCGTACGACGACAGCGTGGGCGACGACGGCGACGACATGGTGTCGACCGAGGTCGAGTACCATTCGTACACCATCATCGTGAAGAAGGACACGCACACGCTCGAGGCCATCCCGCTGGCGTACGGGTGGGCGATCGCGGTCCCGGCGCTGATACGGGCCACGTTCCGGCGGGCCACGTTCCGGGTCGTGTTGTACCCCGACGGCGACACCGGGGGTTTCAAGCCGCTGCCCGCGGGGACGCTGTACCGGGTGCTCGCGGCGGTCGAGAACGTCGGCCATCTGTCGGTTGAGCTGTACGTCAAGAAGAAGGACGGCGCGCCGTCGCGCATCTTCGCGCAGGGCACCGTCCTGTTGGCGATCAAGGCGATGTTCTCGAGCGCCGAGTCGATGTACGGGGGCCAGATCGAGGCGGCTCGCGAGAGCACCCAGCGCGCCGTGGCCGAGGTGCCCGCGGGGGGCACCCTCGCGCTCGGGGTGTACAAGATCCCCGAGAGCCTGAGCTACTTTTTGCACACGTTCCCCAAGGGGCGGAAGAGCAAGGTGCAAGGGTACGAGAAGCTGCCTGGCTACGTGACGGGCGAGTTCCGCGACGACGGCGAGTAGTGTGGTCGGGCTCGGGCGGGGCCCGATGGGTGCATCCTTCTCGCGGACCTTCCAAACATTTGCGTTCCGAAGACAAATTTGATCGGTAAACAGCGCCCTTTGATTGGTAGTACTCCGCCCAATTGGTTTCTACGGTTTCGTGTCGCTCCTTCAGTTCTTTTCTCATTTTGGCATAATCCTCGAGTCGCTTGCTGTAGCTCGAGCACGTCATGTTGCTATCTCCACAATCAATCTTGCCGAGAAGTGTTTCAAACGTGTCAATGTCGGCGATGGCCTGATTAATAAAGTCAACCACATCGGGTGGGGCGGTTTTGGTCCCTTTGAATCTGACCTGTTCGGCGTGTTCGGCGTACATGGTATTCGCGAAATTGTACGACGACCGAATCAGCTCCTCCAGCTTGTCCAACTCTTCTAACTTTCTGGCCAGAGATTGACCCTGACCCATGGTCTTTGCCAGTTTCTCCAAGCAATTTATTTGCGACGGCTCGGATCAGGTTAGGTTGTCGATCTGGAACTACGCGCCTATGCGCCGCCGCTTGGCGCGTGCGCACGCTTCGCGCAGCGCGTCTCCTTCGTCGGCCTCGGCCTTCCTCGGCGTCGGGGGCGGCCCTGGGCCCGTACGGGTGGAACAACACGGGCATCCCGCTGTCGTGCTACGGGAACGGCGACTACACGCGTGTGTTTGCAAGCAAGGGCGGTGATCCAGACACGTCGGCTTCGGGCTGGATGGCGGCCGTTGGGATCTTTGGTGTGTCCGCGGCGGTCATATGGGTCCTGGCGTCGTGCGCAGTCGTGTGGTCGGCGCCAACCGAGCCTTCTCCCACGCCCGCCGTCAACAACCCAACGTTCGAGGCCGACAGCGACCCGCTGGTCAAAAAAGACCTGTCGAAGATTTGACATGCGGCGACGCCGATGACGACGTCGACGTGTCCGAAGTCAACGAGGTGAGCAGCGAACCCACGTTGTTCGAACCGTGAAGGGGGAGGGGCAGTGTAATATTCCCGCTTCGTGTAAAAAACCAAACAGGATGTACGGCTGCTTTGACGGGGCGGTGGTCTACGGGGTGTGCGACGAACACCGCGACAAAATACTCGACCCTGAGTGGCTGCGAGAGCACTACCCCGAAATCCAAACGTACGCGAGCGACGTGGTGCGCAACTGCCTTGGCAACCCCGTGTACGGCGTCATCTGCCACGTCGATCGGTCGACGGGGCGGTCGACGCTGATGGACGAAGAGAAGGAGGCGGTCAACCGGTTGGCGACCGCGATGAAGGCGCGGGCCATGTATCAGCTGGTCGTTTACGGAGACTACGAGACGGGGCAACACGAGCGCTACACGCTCTGAGGTCACAGCTCGTCCTCGAGGTGCGCGATCCCGCCGCTCGCGCTTCGGAACGTCTGGTGCGCCTGGACCCTGATCTTTTGTCCCAGCCTGTTGGATTCGGCGATCACCCGGAGGTGTTCGCCGAGGTCTCCGCTCTTGAGAGCCGCGTCGGTCATCTCCACGATCTCTTGGGCATGGGCGCGGATCCAGGTGAGCCCGACGTACGATGGAATTCCCTTGTCCGTCGGGTCGCGAGCCGGCCACTCCCTGACGGACGGGCGCGCCTCCAACAACCGCCGAGTGATTCGCAAGGCCATGGTTGTATATGGCATTAAATAATCGACGTGCAAACCTCGGTTAACACCATGTTGCGCGTCACGCGAGCCCGAGCCGAGCCGCTGGAGGTGGATCCGATCAGACTGGCCAAATTCTACGGGAGCAGATCGGTGTTGCGGTTCTACGACACGTCGCTGTGCAAACGGGCCATTTTCTCGGTCAACGTCACCCAGCCAACCATCACGCTGTATCGCGCCGCCAACGACTCTTTTTGTTGCAGCCTTCGGGTGGTCTACATGTCAAGCCTCGCAATCAAGTGCGGAAGGTCGAGAAGGTTCGCCATCGGACTTGATTAATGCCCTTTGAAAAGTGTGTTGGGTTGATGAGGATCGAGTGGAGTTTTAATTCATTCTGCCACCATGCCCAAGCGGCTGATCTTTGCGGGGTGCGCCGGGTCGGGCAAGGATTTCCTGCGCGACGGGTTCAACGAGGCCGGGTTCGTGTGCGACGTGAGCCTGACCACCCGCCCGCCGCGCGACAGCGAGAAGCCCGGGTACACCTACAAGTACCTGAGCGACGCAGAGTTCCAGGCGGTCGAGGACGCCGGCGGGCTGTACGAGAACGTGTCGTTCAACGGGTGGCGGTACGGGACCGCCAAGGAGTCGTGGGAGACCAGCGACGTCTTCATCATGACCCCGTCGGGGCTGGCCCAGGTGTCGCCCGAGGACCGCGCCGACTCGCTCGTGGTCTACCTCGACATTCCCGAGGACGTTCGGCGGAAGCGGATCGCCAAGCGGAACGACGCTGACAAGGTGGACCGCCGAATCGAAGCGGACCGCAAGGACTTTGAGGACTTTGAGGACTTTGATATGCGGGTGTGCGACCCGTTTTTCGACCGCGAAAAGCTGGTCAACACGCTGCGCGGCGCGCTGGCCTAACCAGTAAACGCATTTACTCGTACACTTTGATCGCGCCGTGCGCCAGGATCTTGACCGATCCGTCGGGGCGTTGAACCACCACGATGGGGAAGGGGCTGTCGGGCGACGGTGCCCACACCCGAACCCCGTCTTGGCTGTACGCCGGTGGGGCCGCAGCCATCGCGACCGCCTCTTTGAGCTCGGGCACGATTGACTGGACTGGCTGGACGAATTCAGACTTGGGCTCGGACGGCTGGACGGGCTCGGACTTGGGCTCGGGCTTGACATCCTCAAGGTCAACCTTGAGCGTAACAGTCCTCCGCGTCTTTCGAACGAGGGCAAGGACCTCGTTGTGCGACATGCCTTGCACAAGTTTGCCCGACACCGAGTGAATCCGGTACATGTACTTGTCGACCTTGAGGTATTGATCGCTGTATTGTTCCACCCGAACGACGACGATCCCGTACTGATCACCCCACTTCTTCCGGCGAAACGTTATCGTGGCCAACATCTTGAGTGGTGAATGGTGAGTGACCCCGCTGCGCAGAACGATTAACCAACAGGGTTGTTTAATTCGCAAACGTACCGTATGACTTAGTGTTGATTCGACCGATGCTCACGTCGATGGTGACGACGCACCGTGTTTTCCGGATCATGTCGACGGCCTTGTCGTACGTCAGCTTGTGGATTGGTTTGCCCGACACCGACTGGACCGGGAAAGGGACCGCCTCCCCGGTCGCGCTCGGGAGCTTGATGCAAATTCTCCCGTCGTGTTCCTCGGTCAGGTCAATCCCGTACAGCTTCTTGCGCGACGGGCGGCGAAACCTCATCTGCGCCACCCGCTCCACCATCGTGACCGGTTGTGACCGAGCAGGTTAACTGGTTAATTAACCAACCCAGGTGTCATAACCCGCCATGACCTCGTTCGAGCACAAGGGGGTCCGCTACGTCTACGGCGAAGAGGGGCTCGTGGGCCAGACGGTCGAGGAGGTCGCCGCGATTGTCGAGAAGGAGGGCGCCGCGATCCGCCGCGGTGTGCTCACCGCCGCCGAGTGCGCCAAGGTGAACGACTTGATGTGGGAGGCCCTCGAGTACGCAACCGCCGACTTTGACGTCCCGATCAAGCGCGACGACCCGACGACGTACGCCTCGATCATGATGCTCGCGCCGTCGCACGGCGGGCTGATCCAACACACCCTCGGCCACGGGAAGCACGCGTGGTTTGTCCGGACGCACCCCAAGGTGCTCGAGATCTTTGCGCACGTTCACAAGCGGCCGGTGTCGGGGCTGCGGGTGAGCTTTGACGGCGTCAACATCACGCTGCACCCCGTGATGCCCGGCGGGGTCACACAGACCCCGGGCAAGGGGTGGCTCCACACGGACCAGGCCTTTTGCAAGAAGGGGTTTCACTGCCTTCAGGGGTCGGTCAACGCCAACCCCGTGCGGCCGGGCGACCCCACGTTTGTGTTTTTGCGGGGGAGCCACCTCCTGTTCGACGAGTTTGCCAAGGAGTTTGGCTTGAGCGGCCAGCGAGAAGACTGGCACAGGCTGACCCCGAAGCAGGAGCAGTGGTACCTGGACCACGGATGCACCAAGTGCCACGTCACGGGGGAGGCCGGGGACCAGGTGGTGTGGGACTCGCGCACCATCCACTCCGGGGCCCGGCCGCTTCCGGACCGCGTGTGCGGTCGCGTCGAGCGCACCTACCGCAACGTGGTGTACGTCTGCGCGACACCGCCGTCGGACAACCCGAAGAAGCGCGAGGCCAACGACCGGAAGCGCAAGCGGATCCTGGACCCCACCGACGTGTGGAGCGGGCGGCTGACCAACCACTGGGGGACCAACCTGTTTCCGCCCAAGCCGCGCGACTGGGGCGACCCCCAGCTCCGCGCCCAGCTCGCCAAGGTCAGGAAGATTGTGCCCCCCACCGACCTCAAGGGCGACGCCCGCATCCTCGCCCAAGGCCCGCTCTGAGTAAATCGTTTTGCCGTTTCCCCAGATGGGCTTGTTGCCGTCTACTGTACCTTCTTCAGCCAGCTCGGCCTCTTCGCTGCTCTTAAACAGGCTGGCTGCTTGCAAACAGCGGCATTTCCGGTCTCTACATACACGTAATTATAATCCCCACAAATGGCCGACACCCTCCCACCCGAGCTACTCGTCGCCGTGTTTGAGCGGGTCGACCGCGACACGCTGCTCGGGGTGGTCCCCGAGGTGTGCCGGCGGTGGCACGCGCTGTACCGCGACGTCGCGGTTGACGTGCACTTTGCGCGGGAATTGCCGCCGCGCCGCGTCACCCACCTCCGGCGCGCGGCCATCTCGATGCACGGGGTTGATGCCGCCGTTTACAGCGGGCCGGTTCTCGCCGGCAAGTGCATCCGGCCGCCGCTCCGCTTCCAATCCGCACGTCCGGCCAAGCTCGTCGGGTGCTGCACCAGCGAGACGGTCTCAAACGCCAGCATTTATCGCCCCGTGGCAGCGCCGACCCGCCGTGACCTTGCGATCGTGTTTGAGCAGACCGGAGTCGACGACGTGCGCGCGGTGCATCAGGCGCTCGTCGACAACGACAACGACATTGTCAACGCTATCATGGACCTCACTGTGTGAAACTGTGATATTGAAAAGTTGATTTACCACCGACCCACAGCGGTGCCAGCGCCCCAACCAAAAAGCAGAAGCAAAAGCCACTGGTTGTGCGCAACGTCGTCCTGGATCTTAGACGTCTGCTTGGCAATCCTCTTGATCAGCGCCTCCGTCGTCTCGCTCGGCGTCTTCTCGTTCGGCGGGTGCAAGTCCCGCCGCCGCTCCGCTGCCCGCAAGATCCGGGCGAACCGCATCGCGTTTCTGGTTAACCACCCGAGCCCCGCCGCACAACGCACACCCCAATTACGCAAATAATCCCCAGCGCCAGCCACGCGGGCCACGACCCCCGGAACGACGACGGTGGCGGCGGGGTCTTGGGTCGCGGGGGCAACACCAGCGTTCGGGCAGTGGCGTTGGTGGCGGGCGTCTTCAACAGCTTGGTGGGGCCGGTCGCGGGCACGAGCTTGATGGTGGGGTACGACTCGACAAACTCGGGGGTGACGGTGTCAAACACCTCGAGCAGGTCGGCGGTCTCCTGATCGGTCAAGGTGTAGTCGCATTGGATGAGCGCGCGCTTCTCGAGAATCCACCCCGCGCTCATCTTTGCACCCGCGCCCCCGCCGAATATTCTCCCCTCTTCCCAAATTTTCAATTTCCGAACATTGGGTGCATGTCAACAGAACGCAGGAGCGGGGACATGGCGGACAATCATGACCGCCAGCTCGTTGGGCAGGTCGGGGCACGCAAACAGGGTGTCGATGCACACCCGAACCCTCTCGGAAAAGTGGCGGTGGCGCGTCGGGGTCCACTCGAGCGCCCTGTCGATTTGCGCATCGGACAGGAATTGCATCGCGGCCTTGTCTTGTTGGACGGCGGCGAGGCATACCTCGGGCGTCTGTTGCGCGCGGGTCAAATGGCGCACCGCGCCCCCGTCTTGTTGGACAGCGGCGAGGCAGACCTCGGGTGTCCGCTGCGCATCGGTCAGGTAGTAGACCGCGCACCCGTGTTGTTGGACAGCGGTGAGGCGGATCTCGGGTGTCCGTTGCGCGTTGGTCAAGTGTTGTACCGCGTACCCGTATTGTTGGACGGCGGCGAGGCACACCTCGAGCGTCCGCTGCGCGTCGTTCAGGTGGCGCACCGCGCACCCGTGTTGTTGGACGGCGGCGAGGCAGACCTCGGGCGTCCGCAACACGTCGGTCAGGTGGTCCACCGTCCACCCGTGTTGGCGGACGGCGGCGAGGCAGACCTCGGGCGTCCGCTGCGCGTCGGCCAGGTGTTGCAACACGCGCCCATTTTGTTGGACGGCGGCGAGGCAGACCTTGGGCGTTCGCTGTGCGGCGGACAGGTACACCACTGCAACTCCGCACTGTTGCACAGCGGCGAGGCGCACCTCGGGGGTCCGCTGCGCGTCGCTCATGGCGCTCACCACATATCCATTCTGTTGAACGGCGGCGAGGCACACCCCGGGCGTCCGCTGTGCGTCGTTTAGGTACACCACCGCGGATCCCGCTTGGCGGACGGCGGCGAGGCACACCTCGGGCGTCCGCTGTGCGCCGTCCAGGTAAGCCACCGCATATCCATCCTCTTCGACGGCGTCGAGGCACTCTTCGGGGGTCATACAACGCACGTCTGCGCGCTTGCGCGAAATTAACGCGCGACACCCAAATACAAAAAATTCAGGCATCATTGGTTAAACCCCCCCCCCCCCCACATGGCCGCCGCCGCCGCCCCGTCCGCCGAGCGCGTGCTCAAGGGGGCCGAGGCCCTCTCGGGCTTGGCCTGACTATCCAAGAAGCGGTCGTACGGGACCACCCTGGTCACCATGTGCGTGCGGGCCGGGGCGGCGCCCAACGTCGCCAAGATCACGTCCGAGCTGGCCACCGCCGAGAACATCAAGTCGAAAAACACCCGCAAGGATGTTCAGCGCGCGCTCCGTCGACTGCGGGCGTGGCTCGGTGACAACACGTCGCTGCCAGGCAATGGGGTGGCGCTGTTTTCGTCGGCCAACGACCCGCTGATCGCGGTGACGCCCGACCTCCCGATCGGCCGGAGCGATTACGTGTGCGCCAAGGAGTTTGACGTCGACCCGGTTCTCGCCAGGTTTGTGCACCACACCGACGACCTATACGGGTGGACCGTCATCACCGGCGACAAGATCGTGTACGAGGACTCGGTGAACAAGCGCAAGACGTTCTCGCGCCCCGGGGGCAAGATCCACTCGCACAACAAGGGCGGGCAGTCGGCCCCGAGGTTCCAGCGGCTGTTCATGGCGGCGAACAAGGCCTGGCTCGAAGAGGCGTGGGGGTGGCTCCGAAAGCAGGTGGCCCCCGAGACCATCGCGGTCTTTGTCACCGGGCCCGGGGTCGAGTCCAAGGGGGCCCCCGCCAAGCTGAGCAAAACCCGGGTGACGGTGGTCGCCGGCGACGGCTCGGGGTTCTCGCGGCGGGTTCAGGACGAGCTAATCCCCGAGGACAAGCGCCAACAGTCGGTGGATCTGGCCAAGCAGTGTTGGGGGACGATGCAACTGACGCCCGAGATGGTGTGCGCGGGACTCGCCCCCACGCTCGACGCGCTGGAGCAACACGCCGTCAAGCAGCTGTGGATCGAGCGCCGCCACCGCGAGCGGTTCGAGCGTTGGGCCGACGTACCCACCACTGTCCTCGTGGACCAGGCGCTCCCGCAGTTTGAGGGGGTGTTTGCGGAGCTTTACTTTACAGTCGAACCTCTACATTGAGCCGCTCCAGGATCGTCAGCCACAGCTCGACAGGGAGCGCCTCGTGTATCACGGAAGTGGGCTGCGTTTGACGGACCCGATGCATGCACAACATAAACGTTACGACTCGCTCTCTGTCTTTGTCGATCGCTGCGCGGTGGAGATGTCTGCGCCACAGACGCGTGCACGTTACGTAGAGACCACAAAACCGCCGTCGCTCCTCGGGACTGAGGTACATGAAGTTGGTCTCGATCGTCGCCACGACCTGCGCCATCAACCCCGCCGGGGTGATTGTGGGCATCTATTACATCTACTTTAATTGTGTTATTGCGGTGGGGTTAGTTGATCAGCTTGACAATCTCGGGCAGGCTGCTCTCGGTGATTGCAAAGGCGATGGTGTCCACGTCCATGAGCCGAACGGGCGGCGGGACCGACCCCTTGTACTTGTTGGAGGTGGTCGGAAGCGCCACCGCCGACACGGTGCGGCGGGCCCGGCTCATGTCGATGTCGTCCTGCACCCGGACGCTCGATTCGTGGAACAAGAACCACAGCGGAAAGGGCGCCCCGTCCATGCACCGACCGAGCTTGAGGTTGCCCCGCCGGACCTCCGAGTGCACGACGTCGCCGAGGTCAATTTGGTGCGACGCGACAACAGCGCCGTCCGCCATCAACTCGACCAGAACGACCCGCGTGTGCTTTGAGTTTTCGATGCGGAATCGGCCCCCAAGGGGCAGCTTGATCTCGCCGAGAACGAAGTGCGAGTTCTCGCCAATCAGATCGATCCACCCCCCGCCCGGGAACAGCGCGTTGATGTCGGCCGGCGGGGCCCTGGGGTCGAACGCAACCGACTCGATCGACCGCACCCGTCGCGCCTTGGTCGCGTCGTACACCGGCGCGCTGTCCCCTCCCGCAAACAGCGACTTCTTCTCGTTCTTGAAGAACGGGTCGATGACCGAGACGGCCACGCCAACTACGACCATGTCGGCGGCGGCTCTGAGCGAGTGTGCATTAAGGAGAGCGAGTTAACCACCGAAACTCTGGCCGGGGGGTGCCCACAAAAGCGGCGGGTGTGATGACCACGTACCACGTGCGGCTCAAGATGGAGATGTACTACTACCTTGCAAGGGGGCATCCGCTCAGGGGCTGGTTCAGAGCGGTGCTTGACGACACACCCGGCGTGATCCAGATCGTCACCCCCGCCGAGAACAAGCCACGACTCTGGCTGTGGCTCGAACAACGGCGGCTCGCCTGCTACTTCTTTGGTGACTGGCTGTCGGAGAAAGACTATCAACTTGTTATGGGGCCGATTCACGCCAAGACCCAAATGTCGTCGTGAAACTCTTGCGACTCGATCTTTCCGGACGCGTATTTGATCTCGCGCAGGATGGGTTTGGGGTGGGCGACCTCGAGCTCGGCCCGGTACGTGCGGGTCCCGGGGAAATACCCCGCCTGTGCATTGGACGCGGCGATCTTCAAAACATACGGCTTCCGAAGGGTGCCAACGGGAATGGGGAGCCCTCGGGGATTGGTGATCTCGACCTCCCCGTTGTCATGCACCTTGAAAGCGGGCCCCCCGGTGACGGGGCCGGCGTTTGCTCTACCCCCATACATGGAGGGTTTGCATCAGAGAGCGCACAAAATAAATCAGTCGTTAATCGACCCCCTCAAACGCGCCCGATGACGCCCGAAGAGTGCCTCATCGCCGCCTGTCGTAACGGGCTCGCGGTGCGTCGCCTGACCGACGCGCAGCGGACGCCCGATGTCTGCTTCGCCGCCGTCCGCCAAAACGGGCACGCGGTGCGCTGGTTGACCGACGCGCAAAAGACGCCCGAGGTTTGCCTCGCCGCCGTCCAAGAACACGGGTGCGCGCTTCAATACTTGACCAACGCGCAGCGGACGCCCGAAATTTGCCTTGTCGCCGTCCGCCAAACCGGGACCGCGCTGAAACACCTGAACGACGCGCAACGGACGCCCGAGGTCTGCCTCGCCGCCGTCCGCCAAAACGGGCACGCGGTGCGCTGGTTGACCGACGCGCAGCGGACGCCCGAGATCTGCCTCGCCGCCGTCCAAGAACACGGAACCACAACATACTACTTGACCGACGCGCAGCGGACGCCCGAGGTCTGCCTCGCCGCCGTCCAACAAGACGGGCACGCGGTGGCCTACCTGACCGACGCGCAGCGGACGCCCGAGATCTGCCTCGCCGCCTTCCGCCAACACGGGGACGCAGCGCAATACTTCACGGAGTCGCAAATCGACGACGCGCTCGAGTGGACGCCGACGCGCCACCACCATTTTTCCGAAAGGGTCCGAGTGTGTGTCGAAACTTTGTTTGCATGCCCCGACCTGCCCGACGAGCTGGCGGCCATGATTGCCCGTCACGTTCCCGCCCGCACGTTTTGCTAAATACAATGGCATTCATTCGGGGTCGGCGTCAAACACAGGGGCAAACGCCCCTCCAATCTGGAACTTGCGAACCTCCTGTTGTGACCCCTCCACCGCACCATGGCGTTGACCCCGAGCAAGGTCCCCCACGCGGCGGCCGTGACCGGGGTGGTGGGAGAGGGGCCTGGCTTTGGTCCCCAAAACGCTGATCGTCGCATCGAGTCGAACCTTGGTCAGGTGGACCCCACCCGAAGAAAACACAACATCATGGGTCTTGGGTTAATGAGGGGGGTCACAACCCGCGGAACAATGTTGGCCCCCAAGTGGTGGTTCAAGCCCGTAAAGGTTAATGAAGTGGTCACGCTGTGCGATTTTCGCCCCCCCCTCCAGGGTGCCCGCCAAGACCGCGCCCTCCGCCAAGTAGCCGCCGGGGGTCCGACCCTGCCCAAATTTTATCGGTAGCGCGCAAAGAGTAAAACCCTTCGCAGTCAGTCATGCCCCGTCGGCGTTCGCAGCGACTGAACCGCGAGTCCCGGTACCAGGCTGACATGGCCACCTTCTTCGCCAACCGGGCGATCGAGACCGCGCAGGCTGCGCAGGCCGCCGAGGCCGAGGAGGCCCGGTACGACGGCGAGTTTTGGTTCTCGTCCAAGAAGTCCGAGCCGGCCCCCGCCCCGGCGACCGCTGGGCTGTCCTCGACCACGCAGGCCATTCTCGCCACGCTCCGCCAGACCCGTGAAGGCGGGTCCAAGTTCAAGGGCACCATGGCGACCGGCGGGAGCCGGTTCGGCGCCCACGCCACCCTGATGAACGCGTTCTCCGATTCGTTCCGCCAGGCGTGCGCGACCGGCGAGTGCTAATCGCAAACACCCAACAGTAAATATTCCCAGCCGTGCACTTGTCTCAAACAGAAGCGATGGACCCGGTCATCGAGGCCGTCATGATGCCCGGTGTGGCCCGGACGTACGACGTGAGCCACCCGGCGCTGCGGTGGACCGTGCACCCGACGCTCGGCGCGTACCCCATGTTCTTTGTGCGCCGCCCCAGACCCGCCATGACGATCGTGTACGCGCACCCCAACGACTGCGACCTCGGGACGGTGAGCCGGCTGTTGTACTGCCTCAGCGACGCGCTCAACGCCACCGTGGTGGCCCCGGAGTACTTTGGGTACGGGCTGCTCGACCAGCGCCCCCGCAGCGTGAGCGACTCGGCCGCGCTCGTGGCGCACGCCACCAAGATCATGGGTCACAAGACGCGGCGGCGCCCGCTCGCGCTAATCGGGCAGTCGGTCGGGACCGCGATGGTCGCCGAGTCGCTTCGGTACCGCGCGGTGGTCGAGGCGGTGACCATCGCGGTGTTGGTCGCTCCCTTTTCGTCGGTGCGGGCGCTCGCCGCGCCGCTCGTGGTCCGGGATGTCGACAACCTCGACGTGGCTCGCCGGCTACGCAACGCCCTGGCGCACACGCCGCGCATCCAGCTGATGATCGTCCACGGCGACCGCGACCGCCTCATCCCGGTCGACCACAGCCACCGGATCCAGGCCGCTCTGGGCGGCCGTGCGACGCTCGACGTGGTGCCCGGCGGGACGCACACCGATTTTGGGGGCGGGGCTCCCGCGCTGGCGCAGCGGATTGCGGCGCTGTTGAAAAATTCGACGCTCGCCTCTCAGTAAATACGGGCATGCAGATCTTCGTCAAGACGTTGACGGGCAAGACCATCACGCTCGAGGTCGAGCCGTCCGACTCGATCGAGAACATCAAGGCCAAGATCCAGGACAAGGAGGGGATCCCGCCCGACCAACAGCGGCTGATTTTTGCGGGGAAGCAGCTCGAGGACGGCCGCACCCTCTCCGACTACAACATCCAGAAGGAGTCGACGCTCCACCTGGTGCTCCGGCTGCGCGGTGGGGGTTGGTTCAGCCACGCTTTCCACACGGTCTCGCACGGCGTGACCCACATAGCGCACACGGTCTCGCACGGCGTGACCCACGCAGCGAACACGGTCGGCCACGACGTGACCCACGCAGCGAACACGGTCGGCCACGACGTGACCGACGCGGCGAACGCGGTCGTGTCGGCGGCCGAAAAGGCCGCCAAAATCGTCGCCGACGCCACCAAGAACTTTGCGATCCAGCTCGGGGACGATATCAAGAACGGGTTTGTGAAGATGGGCGACGACATCGCCGACGGGTCCGCCGCCGCGTGGAACGACGTCAAGCACGGGACCGACATCGCGTGGCACTCGATCGAGGACGGGGTAGACGTCGCGCTCGACGGGATGAGCGAGGGGTTCCAGGACATGATGCACTACGTCAACATCGCGGTGGACAACTCTCGGGATTTCATGTTGGAGAACCAAAAGTTTCTGCTCAAGTACACCCTCCCCATCCCGGTGGTTGATCAGGCGATTGAATCGGCGACGTTCGCGGCGGCGCACGGCCACCTCCCGAGCATTAAGATCCCGATGGTCCCGAGCATCGTCCCGGGAAGCCATTACATCAACGCCGGGGTCGGGGGGATCAACAAAGGGGTGAGCATGGCCGAGGGCGTCGCGAGCGGTGTCATCGCCGGGGCCGAGCACTTCATCACCCACCCGTTCCAGACGTGGAAGAAGCTGGTCAACCCGATCATGCAAGGGATTGGCAAGATGAACTTCGACATCTTGCACCCGCTCGCCATGCTCCGGAACGACTTCACGGTGCTCGCGGAGACCATGCTCAAGGAGGTGCTGGTGATCGCCGAGATCTACAACCTTATCAAGCTCCCCAACCCCGGGGCCATCCTGATCGCGATGGGGGCCACGTTCCGGGAGCAGCCAGGGGGCAGCCCGTTCGTTCCGACCCGGAACTTTGACGAGCTCATGGCCAAGCTCCGGACCAACACGTGCCCGCTCCGGATCACCAAGCCCACCCAGTTCACCACGGTGGTGCTCAAGATGAAGGCGGCCACCACTTTCACCGAGTACCAGATGCAGCCGATGGGGGGCAACACCACCATCATCGACAAGACTGTCGGGCAGATCGCCGGGTTCAAGACCGCAATGGAGGCCGAGATCAAGAAGCTCGGCCCGCAGCTCCAGGCGGTCAAGGTGACGATGTCGGTCAAGCAGGGGGTGCCCTGGCTCGGCGAGCTGTTGGACACGCTGATCCCCACGTTTGTCGCCAAGGCCACCGCCATCAAAAAGGCCAACTACAGCTCGGCCTCGGTCAAGGACTTGGCGCAGTGGGTCGGGGGCACCGTGGCCAAGTTCAAGGCCACCCCGACCGTTCACATTTCGAACGCGTCGATGGCGGAGAACCAAATCTTCGACCACCTCGCGGCGGCGTTCTACCCGCACGTGACCCCGGTCGTCGGCGGGATGAGCGCGATCCCGTCCATGTGCGTGATGCTCCTGATCGGCCGGGCGATGGAGGGCATCCGGAAGAAGGTGGGCAACCAGTCGTTCCCGCACGTCGACTTTCCGACCAAGTGCGCCCCCATCCCCCCGCCGACCGGGGCCACCACCGGTACCCCCAAGACGCACCACGCCCCGGTCACACCGCACAAGGTCCCCCCGGCCAGCGCCCCCCCGCCCGCCCACACCGCCTCTCCCCCCCAGTCCGGAGCGGGCGGCTGGAGCCAGATGAGCCAGAACAAGAAGATTGCGATCTACGCCGGGGCCGGCGGCGCCGTTTTACTGATCATCATTGTCGTCGCCGTTGTCGTTTCAACCCGCGGGGGCGGCGGCGACGACGACGCTGCATCGGTTCGCATTCTGGGCGACGACGACGACGACGAGGAATAAATAATGACCCCGTTGGTGCAAACTCTCGAAAGCATGGCCAAGTACATTCCCATCGGATCGATCCACACTTTCCCGTCGGGCGAGTCGTTTGTGATGTGCGTGGTCGACGACGAACTTCGGTGGTGCGCCTTTGACACGACCGCCCAGAACCACGTGGTCGCCGGTCTGTCGGACATTGTCGACCTCAACAACCCCGAGTTTGTCGAGGAGGAGATCGACCTCAACGAGCTCAACGACGACACCAACATGGCGTTCGACGCCGCCCAACAGCGCGACGACGGCGGGAGCTTCCAGGACATGATCCGCCGCACCATCCAGTCCTCGGTGACCCGCATGGCCACGCAGGGCGGCGGCGGCGGCGGTCCGGTCGAGGACGACGACCTCGAGGACGGCGAGATCACCGAGCAGTGAGCTCGAACGTGTGCAACTCTTCAAGGATCTTCTCGAGCACGTCGACGTTGCGCACCCCCGCTCGCAACAGCGCCAGTACAAATCCAGACGCTTGACGCCGCTGTTGGTGCGTCAGGCTCTTGTGGCGCCGCCTGGACCACCGAACCGCGTCGGGTTTTGACACGCACACGCCGGTGCGCTCGCCTGTCATGCTCTCCTCAAACGCAAAAAAGGTCCCGTCGACTAAGAACAAGAATCGAACTTGCCTGTTGTGCGCGGGGTAGCCAAGGTCGAGGTGCTTTCGAGGCCACCCCCCCGTCACGAACCGAACTGTCTTCCTATGTATGACGAGGTCGCCAAAGGGCCCTCGAAGCACGGTGTTGGCAAACTGCGACGTCGCGCCGTACGTTCCCGTCTTGTAGTTGAGAAGAAACTGTGCCCGCGCGTAGATCACGTTGAGCACATCCTCCGAGTTGAAAAAGATGCGCTCGATCGTGCCAAATGTATGGGCCATGGTGATGGACGACGGGATGGTCGACCACGCGTTGGCGACAGGGTCGTACAGGTACAGCCCGCCCGGGTTGTTGCTGTTGTATCTTTTCCGCTGCCCACCCCCGACAATGACCAGGCCGTCGTGCGCCACGATCGCCTGGTGCAACCAGATGCCCTCGGGCATCGGGGCCGCCTCGATCCACACGTCGTGCTTTGGGGAGTAGATCTCGACCGAGGCTGTCGGCGTGTCCTCGACGTTGTCGCACCCACCACACACGAGCACCCGCCCGCTTTTCAGCTCGACTTGAGCGTGCGAATACCGGGCGCGACGCATCGGCGCCACCATGCGCCACTGCTTGGACTCGACGGTGAACACTTCGCACGAGGGAGTGGCGTCCTGCGCCATCACTACCTCGCCGCCCGTCACCAATGTCCGCCCACCCCCCATCCCCGAGGCTCCAAACCGACATCGGTGCGACAGTTTCATGTAGGGGGCGGAAAGCATCACTACAAAATGAAATGTTATTGGCCGAGCATGGTGCGGGGGGGGCGGATGTCCCCATATGCCCAATTAAATGCACCGTTGTGCGGACGGATTAATGAATTCAAATGGTGGGGGCAGGCGCGGGAGACCCGGGGTCATGGACGACGACACCATCGTACGGCTGCAATCCGAAGATGGCCACGTGTTTGAGATCAAGCGCGTGCACTGCAAGTGCATGAAGACCATCGACAACCTGCTCGAGGACATTGGGATGGATCTCGAGGACAACAAGACACCCCCCATTCCGGTCCCCATCGCGGCGTCCGTACTCCCCGTGGTGATCCGGTACGCCGAGATGTTTGGTCCAGGCGACGGGCAGCGGGCCATCCCCAAGGCGAGCAACGAGGTGTACTTCACGGCCGAGGACCGCCGCATCTTCGACGGACTCGCGGACGCCCCCGACAAGCACCCGTCCAAGTTTGACCTGGTGATCGCGACCAACTACCTGGACTTTGAAGGTGCGCTCTGGCTGTCGCTCAAGTCGATCGCCAACCTGATCCCAGGCAAGAACGTGGACGAGCTCAAGGCGTTCTTCAACGTGAGCACCGACCCGTTCACCGAGGAGGAAAAGTCGCGCGCGAAGCAGCTGTTCCCCTTTTTGCTCGATGAAGATCTCGCCGCCATTTCCTGATCAACAAAAAACCCCAAGAGCGATTGTTAAATTTTTAATGCTTGGAATGGGTGTTTTTTTTCACGCGTCCTTGTCGTCGCCGCGGACCACGACAGCCCGCGCGCGGATAGCGAGAGACGCCATAGGCAAAGAACTTGGAGTAGAAATCGGACTTTTCGCGCAGCCACTTGGTCCCGGGCGGGGGGTCGGCGCCCGAGTCCTTGTCCGTGCTCCAGTCGGTCGACTCGTAGATCACGTACGCGGTAGATGCCTCGGGCGCGTCGGTGATACGCGAGAAGCCGAAACGCAGCGGGGCGCACGCGCGAATCAACAGGGGTCGATGCCCTTGGTGCCCTTGATGTCCTTGAAGTCCCACTTCCCTTCCTTGTTCTTGACAAAGTGGGTCGCCTGGTCCGGGTGCGCGGTGACGTAGCAGTCGAGGCAGGTGGCGTGGTGCCTTTCCGGGGCGTGGGCGTAGACGTGCTTGCCACAGACTGCGCAGGGGGGTCCGCACATTACCCGGTCGACGCTGGTTATGAGGCGGAGAAGGGCGCGGTTAACCACCAGGTCTACGGTTAACGCAGCGGTTAACCGGCTAACGCATCGCCGGTCCGCCATGGACGAGAACATGGTTGTGTTGAGCAGACTTACGTGGAAAACACCGCCGCCCGCCGTGCTCACCGAGCACTCCTACGGCGACTACGAAGTCACGATCCGCCACAACAAATTGCGTACCAACAAGTAAACACGCGCGCCTACAAAGCTTAATTCCTCGCGTCAGTCTGGAATTCTTTCCGCCCGCGTGGCGCAATGGATAGCGCGTTGGACTTCTAATCCAAAGGCTGCGAGTTCGAGTCTCGTCGTGGGTAGACTTTTTTTAGTTGCACGTCATGAGCCTTACTCTTCAAAGACGCAGTGCACCACGTCGAGCTCCAAACACTTGTCGGCCGCCCGCTTCCGCCCTTCCTCGACCCGGGGAATCCGTCCGTTGATCAGGCGGAGCAGCGGCGCCCGCGCCTCGGCGGGGAGGTCGGGGTTGAACGCCTGTTGCACCACAAACGTGTCGTCCAGCTGGATGAACCGATCCAGCGACGCCACCAGTGGGCACACTTTGTCGGCGAGCCCCTCGCGCATCGCTTCGGCGAGCAGGCGGTCGGCCGAGATGGCCCGGGCGTGCGTGTACACCTCGCAGTACAGGTACTCGCGCTCCGCCAACAGCTGCTTGATGAAGTGGTGGCCGTCGGCGGTGTAGACCACCACTCCGCGGTCGCGGTCGATCTTGGTCTCCCGGATGATGGACTGGATGCACGTGCGGTCGATGCGGCGCTGCGGCGTGGTCCAAGTCATGTCCCGCAAAATGTAGTCAAGCCGGTCGACCCCGGCGCACCCCGCGATGAGCGCGTGCAAGATGTGGACCATGTTGGCCGACAGCTCGCAGTCGCGCTCGACCCTGTCGTTCCACACCGACAGGATGGCGTCGCGGTGCGGGGCCACCGCCGCCGACAGCTCGGCGTCTTCGATCAACAGGCGACAGCGGTAATCGTCGTGGCTCTTGAACTCGCGCTCGAGGCGCTCGTTGCCCCGGATGGCCGACTCGAACGCGTGCGAGTACGGACCGTGGCCGACGTCGTGGAGCAGCGCCGCCAACACAAACACGCGGTGCTCATTGGTCGTCAGCTTCAGTCGACCCCCAATGTCGTCCGCCAGGTGCATCGTCCCGATACTGTGGCTGAACCGCGTGTGCACCGCGTTGGGCCACGCCCGGATCAGGTTGCCCAGCTGGCGGACGCGGTGCAACCGCTGAAACTGCTTTGTCGCCACCGCCCGCATCGCGTACGGCGGAATGTCGATCATCCCGTACACCTGGTCGTTGATGCGGCGAGGGGTCGCCTCGGAAGGGTCGGCTGCCATTGCGACGGGTGTGAGAGCCAGAGACCGCTTAACCAACGGAGGTCGCCGACATCGAGTATGGGGGTTAACCCTGGTTAACCGTTTCACAAATCCGCCGGCGATGGTGGCACAGCTCATGAACCGGCTCGATGGGCTCCCGTCCACCAAAGGGATTCGGGAGAGGGGGTGGCTCCCTCCCATTTCCGAGGGGATGTGGCGAGCTATACTAAATCACACGGCGTTGGGCACCCTGAGCTTCTTGTTGTTGCTCACCGCAAAGATGTACGTAGGTTTGCCCAGCTTGATCATGGGCACCCGCCGCCGGATCAGGTCGAGCTGACGCTCGTACCGCGACCGCACCGTCTCGATCTTGTCCTCCCACAGGAACGGCGTGGTCAGGTTCTCGGCCACGATCTCGGGGTGTTTGGGCACCCGCGATCCCTCGTACGACGACTTGACGAGGGTCTCCAGCCGCCGCCACTCGGCCTCGGACACGGGTTTGGCCATGGTCTTGAGGAGCTCCGGAACCACCGTTCTCACGTCCTTGTGCGAGCATGTGAGCTCGATCCCGAAGCTCGACAGGTCGGGGTTGACCTTGTCCATGTAGTACGTCACGTGCACCGCGTACACAATCCCGAGCTCGCTCCGGAGCTTCCGGATTAGCCGCCCGCCGAGCCCGCCGGCCAACAGCCGGTACAACAGCGAGCACTTGGACCGGAGCTCGCCGTTGCCCTGGTACACGACCCTGAGCAGCCAGTGGAACTCGACGCGAACCGAGTCGACCTGGAGCTTGGAATTGTGCACGTGCATCGCCATCGGCGGCGGCGCGGTGTACTTCCACGGCGACGTCTGCGACCCACCGTCCAAGTTGGACCACTGCGCGAGCGGGGCCAGGAGGCCGAGGGTCTTTCTCTTGGCGGAGCGAGGGCCGGCGATAACGATGCAACAGTTTTGCGGGGCGTAGTGGCGCGCCCGGAACGCCTTGAGCCTGTCCTGCTTGCCCTTGTCCTTGTGGAAATCGCCGACGTTGGCGATACTGGCGAGCGGGCCGTGGGCGCGGCGGTGGTTCTTGTACACCAGCTCGTTGATCTCTTGGTCGGCCTCGTGGTAAATGTCGTTGACAAAGTTTTCCTCGAGCTCCCGCAACACGCTGTTCACCTCTTGCTCGAGGACCGAGTGGTCGGGGCGGAAGTGGAGGAGCATGTTCACGTACATGTCGACCACCGTGTCGACGTGCTCGGCCACAAAGGTACTGTGGTAGCACGTCTGGGTGTTGCTACAGTACGCGTTGCTCGACACCCCGAGCCCCTCAAGTCTGGCGATGTTGTCCTGGGCGTTGGGGTACCTGAGCGACGTGAGCTGCGCCTGAAGGTGCTCGAGCAGGTGGCAAAACTCAAACTCATCCGGGGTCTCCGAGTCTTGCCCCACCTTGAACAACACGTGAAAACTCATCAGCTCGGATTCATCGCACTGGGCGTAGTGGACCCGGAGTCCGTTTTCAGACGCCATCTTTCCCTTTACCTCTGGCCGCTCCCGAAGAAAAAAATCCGCCAGGGGGATCGAACCCCTATCACCAGCGAGAAATGGGCTGGTATGCTACCATTACACCAGACAGATTGTGCTATCCGTACCCAAATTTAAGACTTAT
>Ga0180432_10001687_pt1 | contig 34490 bp, 23 predicted proteins | sample SS_ome_10_FD_132414 | JGI IMG/M metagenome (GOLD analysis project Ga0180432, IMG submission 132414) | Hypersaline lake sediment archaeal communities from the Salton Sea, California, USA - SS_1_MS_2 metaG | ecosystem: Environmental > Aquatic > Non-marine Saline and Alkaline > Hypersaline >... | reverse complement strand
GCTACCTGCTGATTCCGCGGAACAACAGCAACGTGGCCGAGGCCGACGCCTGGCTGCACGGCCGGCTCACGCTCGAGGAGCGGGCCTACGACACCGCCCTGCTCGACGGGCGGGTCTACAACGTCTTCCCGCCGCTGTTCACGCTCGTCTCCACCGCGGTCATGACCGTCCTGCCGGCCGGGGTGCCCAACTACATCCTGCTGCTGCTCATCGCCCTGCCCACGCCCGGGCTGGCCTACGCCGTCTTCCTGCTGCGCAGCGACCGCGTCTGGATGGCCGTCCTGCTGTCGATCGCCTACCTGTTCGGGACCTCCCTGCTGCCCTTGCTGAACCAGGGCCTGCGCAACGGCGACGTCTGGTTCGTGAACCACCTGTTCTCGCAGGTCGGGCTGCTGCTGTTTCTGCTGGACTACTTCGGGCGGCGCCGCGTGTGGCTGGGCGGCGTGGGCCTGATCATCGCCGCCTGGTCGCGGCAGTTGATGGCTCTCTACCTGATCCCGCTGGCCCTGATCGCCCTTCGGCGACGGGGCACCTCGCCGCGGCCGTTCCGGGCCGCCGCCTTCGGCCTGGCGGTGGTCGTCCTGGCGGGCCTGCCGGCGGTGCTCAACACGCTGAAGTTCGGCAGCCCGCTCGATTCCGGCTATCGCCACATCTACGCCGGACGGACCGACGAGATCGCCCAGGACGCCCGGCGGGGCATGTTCTCGCCGGTCTTCGTCCCGCGGAACCTGTACTACATGAACCTCGGCCTCCCGCGGGTGCATGCCCGGTACGGCGTGGTGCGGTTCCGCCCCAACCCCTACGGGACGGGCATCTGGTGGACCACCCCGGTGCTGCTCTTCGTGCTGACCGACTGGCGTCGTCTGTGGCGGCGGCGGGAGCTGCGCTGGCTGCTGGGCGCCGCCCTGGTGGTCTTCGCGGTGCTGATGCTGTATCACACCACCGGTCGGGCCCAGAGGGGCTTCAACCGGTTCTCGATGGATTTCGTGCCGGTGCTCCTGGCGGCCGCGGGTCCGGTCTGCAACGGGCCGAAGCGCAGATGGGTGACCTTTGGGTTCGTCCTCTGGAGCGTCTGGTACTTCGGGTGGGCGATCTGAGCGGCGTCCTGCGACCGGTGCGAGCCGGCCGTCGCCCGGGGGTGGGCACCCCATGCTGAACCGTCACCACGACAACCGAAACAAACCGGGCGCCGGTTCGGGTGCGGGCCCCACCGGGCCCGAGGCCGAGTCGCCCGCGGCCGGCCCGTCCCCTCGACGGCTGCGAGGCGTGGATCTGCTCACCGCCAACGTGCTGGCGGTGGTGCTGCCCTTCCTCATGTTCCGCTTCGTGATGCTGAAGGCCTTCCAGGCCTTCAACCTCCGCGTCTCCTCCGACGAGCTATGGTGGAACGTGCCCGCCCTGGTCCGCCAGGATCTGCTCTTCGCCCTGGGCGTCGGCGGGCTGCTGACCGTCCCGGACCTGCTGGGCCGCCTCCGCAGCGGCCGCCCGGCCCGGTGGTTGCGCGGGCTGTCCTGCGTCTCTCTGCCCCTGGTGATCGTGCTCATCGCGGGCCTCTACGCCGTCTATCTCGACCTGGGCTTCTTCCCCTCGCTGGGCACCGTGGCCACCTACCTGAGGCCGGGCAGCCCGCTGCTCAAGACCGCCGGGACCTTCGCCAGCCCCGAGAACCTGGCCCTGGTGGCGGCCCTGCTGGTCATCCCCCTGGCGGTCAAGCTCCTGTGCCTGCGCTACCGCCGGCCGGCCCGAGTCCTGGGCGGCGTGTTTCTGGTCCTGCTGGCGGCCGGCGCCGTCTGGCCAACCTCCAGCACGCTGGCCGGGGCCGGCGTCCACCCCTTCGGGCAGATGTACGACAGCCTGGTCCAGACGGAACCCGACTGGGACCTGGCCCGCTGGTCGCAACGCCCGCTCTCCCACGCCTCGATCTCCGGAACCAGTTCCGTCGATTCCTTCGAGGAGCTGCGGGGGGCCTTTGCCGACCACAACGTGCTCATGGTGCTGATGGAATCCACCAGTCGCCTCTATCTCTGCGACGCCCAGGGACGCTGGCGCTACCCGAACCTGGCCCGCCTGGCCGCCGCGGGGATGGACTTCTCCCGGTACTACACCCCGGGCGACGCCTCGCTGTCGAGCCTGTTCGCCCTCTTCGCAGCCCGCCAGGCGGTGCCCCTGCGCTGTTCCCGCTGGTACTACCCCTCCGACGGCCGCATCCTCTGGGCCGCCGAGCTGGAACGGGGCGGCTACCGCACCGCCTTCTTCCACGCCAACTCCTTCGAGGCCTGGTTCGACCGCCGGCTCTTCGAGTCCATGGGCTGGGACGCCTTCGAGGACGCATCCGCCATCGCCTGGCGCTACGGGCTGGAACCCGACTCCACGGCCCGCCTGCGCGAGGTGGTGGACGAACGGCTGCTGGTGCGGCGGGTCAGCGAGTGGATCGAGGAGAACCGCCGGAAGGGCAGGCGTTTCTTTGCCTGCTGGCGCAACGGCATTCCCCATCTGCCCTACGACTTCCGCCACCGCACGCCCCATGCCGTTCACCCGGGCGAGGCGCTCGACCGCCGGCAGCGTTACGAGAACGAGCTCGGCTACGTGGACGCCGTGATCGGCGAGCTCTACGACCACCTGCTGGCGGAGGGCTTCTTCGAGGACGGGCTGCTCCTGCTGACAGCCGACCACGGCGAGGCGTTCGGCCAGCACCCCGGCGTGGTCGTGCATTCGACCCACATCTACGAAGAGAACGTGCACGTCCCCCTGCTGGTGGTCCATCCGCGGCTGGGTGGCCTGGTCAACCGCAACCTGGGCAGTCACGTCGATTTCTGGCCCACCCTGGCGGACCTGCTGGGGATCGAGGCGGGGGCGAGCGTCCAGGGCCGCTCCCTGCTGCGCCCCGCCGCCCGGCAGATGCTCTTCCTGGCTTCGGTGGAGAACGACATCAAGGTCGGGGTCGTGGACGGGCGGTACAAGTACATCTTCAACCGGCGGCTGGGCAGCGATGAGCTGTTCGATCTGGGCCCGGACACCGGCGAGACCCGGGACCTGTCCGAGCGTTTTCCGGAACTCGTCCGGGGCTACCGCGACTGGGTGCGGACCTTCGTGGCCCATGAGCTGTCCGCCGAGCGCGATCCACGAACGCTGGCCCTGGAAGCGCACATCAACCTGGGGTACGAGTTCCTGCGGTTCGGCAAGCTCGCTGCCGCCCGCAGCCACTTCGCCGAGGCCCTGGAGATCGCGGACGGCCGCACCGACGCCCTGCTGGGCCTGGGCGAGGTGCACATCCGGGGAGGGAGACCCGAGGCGGCCGTCGAGGTCCTCGACCGCGCCCTGCGGGTCTCTCCCGAGCATCCGGCGGCCCACCACCTGCTGGCCCGGGCGCTGGCCGCGGCCGGACGGGGGCCGGAGGCCGTCGATCACGCCCGCCGGGTCCTGGACATCGCCCCGGACCGGCCGGGCGGCAGGGCCTGCCTCGGCTATGCCCTCCAGGCCGCAGGGCACCCCGACCAGGCAATCGCAGAGCTGGAACGAGCCCTGGAAGACAACCCCGCCGACGCAGACGCCCACGAATGGCTGGGACGCCTGCTGCTGGCGCGGGGGGAGCGGGCAAAGGGCATCGCGCATCTGGAAGCCTGCGTACGCATTGACCCGCGGCGCAGCGCAGTGCTCGACGGGCGGACCGGGCCATGATGGCGGGAAAGCAGGGGGAAATGCCGCCCGAAGACGGTCTGGCGGGGCACGACCCCGGCGGGCAGCAAGCAGCCCTGCCGCCCACACCCGCGTCGCGGGGGCAGTGGTGCCTCGGGGCGGGCATCGTGCTGCTGGTCTGCGGCCTGCTGAATACCGAGCCGCTTTACCGCCCCGGAACGCTCCGCGGCTTCACCAGCAACGTCCAGATCGGCGAGGCACAGGCCTGGCGGCAGGGGCGACTGGATCTTCCCGAGCGCGTCTGGGACACGGCCCTGAAGGACGGGAAGGTCTACAGCTATTTCCCACCCATGTTCACCATCCTCGCCGCCGCCGTGGTTCCCCTTTTCGGCGGGGTGCCGCACGAATTCATCCTGGCCCTGGTGGCCGTCGTGCCCCTGGGCGCCTATGCTCTGTTCCACCGCCTGACGCATTCGGTGGCCTGGGCGGTGGTCTTCGCACTCGCCTACGTCTGCGGCACGAGCGTATGGCCGGTCCTCGCCAAGACGATTACCTACGCCAGGCCGTACCACGTGAATCACACCCTGGCCTCGATCGGGCTGCTGCTCATGCTCCTGGAGTACTTCGGGCGGCGGCGGGTCTGGCCCGCCGCCGTCGGGCTGCTGCTGGCCGCCCTCTCCCGGCAACTCACCATCCTCTACGCCCTGCCCCTGGTGTTCCTGGCCGTCGCCGACGGGCCCCGCGAGCGGCGCCGCCACCGGCTGGCCCTGGCGATGGGAGCCGTCGCACTCACCGGCGGCGTGTACCTGGGCCTGAACACGCTGAAGTTCGGCCACCCCCTGCGCACCGGCTACATGCTCAACCACGAGGGCCGAAACGACGTGTTCGCCCGCGAGGCGCGAGAGCACGGTACGCTCTCACTGCACTGGGTGCCGCGCAACCTCTACTACACCAACCTCGGCTTTCCCAGAGTTCATCGCGTCACCGTGGCCGGCCGGGACGGCGTCTACGTCCTGCCCAACACCATGGGCACCGGCATCTGGTGGACGACCCCGCTCCTGCTCCTCCTGCTGCCCGACCTGCCGCGACTCCTGCGGGAGCGGCGCTCGCTGGCCCTGCTCGGCGCGGCCTTCGGCATATACGCCCTGCTCATGCTCTGGCACGCCACCGGCGCCGTGCAGCGCGGCTACAACCGCTATTCCCTGGATTACCTGCCGGTGCTCTTGGCTCTGCTCGCGCCGCGGTGTATCGTGGGCCGGCGACGGTGGGCGGCACTGGCGATGATCGGCTGGAGCATCGCGTATTTCCGAGTCCTGCTGCCCATGCCCCACGTGCAGGTCTGGGGCGGTTAAGCTGAGGGCCACATGGCATCATACGAACCGGTTCTGCTGCGTAACGTCGGCGTCGAGGGATCGCGGACCCGCGCGGTCTACGAATCCCGCGGGGGCTACCAGGCCCTGCGCAAGGCCCTGAAGGAGATGACCCCGGAGGAGGTCGCCGCCGAGGTCAAGGCCGCCAACCTCCGCGGGCGCGGCGGGGCGGGCTTTCCCGCGGGGGTGAAGTGGGGCTTTCTGCCGGCCGACCGCCAGGTGACCTACCTCTGCGTCAACGCCGACGAGTCCGAACCGCCCACCTTCAGCAACCGGGTGCTGATGGAGGAGGATCCCCACCAGTTGATCGAGGGGATCATCATCTCCGCCTACGCAACGAAGTCGCAGGTGGCCTATATCTACATGCGGGGAGAGTTTCACGAGCAGTTCCACATTCTGCAGCGGGCAATCGACGAGGCCTACGAGGGCGGCTGCCTGGGCAAGGACATCCTGGGCAGCGGCTACGACCTGGAGTGCTACATCCACCGCGGAGCGGGGGCCTACATCTGCGGGGAGGAAACGGGGCTGATCGAGTCCCTGGAGGGCAAGCGGGGCTGGCCGCGGATCAAGCCGCCGTTTCCGGCCATCGAGGGCCTGTTCCGCCGGCCGACGGTGGTCAACAACGTCGAGACGCTGTGCAACGTGCCGCACATCATCGAGCGGGGGGCGGACTGGTTCACCGGCATCGGTCCGGAGGGCAGCTACGGCCCCAAGCTGTTCTGCCTGAGCGGCCCCGTGCAGCGGCCGGGCTGTTTCGAAGGGCCGATGACCATCACCTGCCGCGAACTGATCGAGAGCGACGAGTACGGCCGCGGCATGCTGGAGGGCAGGCGGATCAAGGCGGTGCTTCCCGGGGGGATCAGCATGGGGGCGCTGACCGCCGACGAACTGGACATGAAGATGGACTTTTCCGACCCGGCGAGGTACGGCCTGCTGGGTCTGGGTACGGCCGCCGCCGTGGTCATCGACACCGACGCCGACATCCGCCGGGTGCTGGTCAACATCACCCGCTTCTTCGCCCACGAGTCCTGCGGGCAGTGCACGCAGTGCCGCGAGGGCACGAGCTGGATGTACAAGATCGCCTCGCGGGTCGCCGCGGGCCGCGGCCGCGTCGAGGATCTGGACCTCCTGGTGGAGGTGACCGCCAACATGGGCATGATGCCGGGCCTGAGCATCTGCGGGCTGTCCGACGGGGCCGCCTTCCCCATCCGGACGATCGTCAACAAGTTCCGCAGGGAGTTCGAGGAGCACCTTGCCCGGCAGGAGCCCGCCGGCTCGCCGCCCCTGGCCGCGGCCGGCTAGCAGACCGAACGCCGGGCGCACAACCGGCCGGCCGAAGCAGGCCAGCGCCCAAGACAGAACCGCGACCGTAAGGGAGCGGCCACAGGACCAACGCAATCCCGGCCCACCGGGAGAGCGGCAAACAGCGGGCCGAGCCCCGCCCCGGGGCGCGAGGCGACGCAGACGACAGCCAGGGGACGCGCTCGACCGCAGTCGGAGTGACATGGCCAGAATCACCATAGACGGCAGACCGATCGAATGCCGCGACGGCATTCCCGTCCTCCAGGCCGCCCTGGAGGCGGGCTGGGACGTGCCCCACTACTGCTACCATCCCGGGCTCAGCATCGTGGCCTCCTGCCGGCTGTGCCTGATGGAGATGCAGATGCCGCATCCCAAGACCGGGGAGATGAGCTGGGCCCCCAAGCTCTTCCCGTCGTGCCAGACGCCGGTCAAGGACGGCATGGTGGTCCGCTTCGACTCCCAGGTGGTGAAGGAGGCCCGGTCGCACTGCATGGAGTACTTCCTGCTGAACCATCCGCTGGACTGCCCGGTGTGCGACCAGGCGGGCGAATGCTACCTGCAGGACTACAGCTACCGCTTCGGCACGGCCACCTCGCGGATGATCGACGAGAAGCACGTCAATCCCAAGAAGAGCGTCGGCCCCCGCACCCTGCTGTACAGCGACCGCTGCGTGATGTGCACCCGCTGCGTCCGCTTCACCGAGGAGATCAGCGGAACCGCCGAGCTGTGCGTCACCCACCGCGGCAGCCGGGCGGAGATCGACGTCTTCCCCGGCCACGTGCTGGACAATCCCCTCCAGGGCAACGTCGTCGACATCTGCCCGGTGGGGGCCCTGCTGGACAAGGACTTCCTCTTCAAGCAGCGGGTCTGGTACCTCCAGTCGGCCCCCTCGATCTGCCCGGGGTGCAGCACGGGCTGCGCCGTGCGCGTCGACGCCAACGACGACGTCGTCTACCGGCTGAAACCGCGCTACAACCCCGGGGTGAACGACTGGTGGATCTGTGACGACGGCCGGTTCGGCTGGAAGTACGTGCACGACCCCGAGCGGCTGAGCGAGCTGCGGGTCCGCCGCGGCGCGGGGTACGAGCGGATCGAGTGGAGCGAGCTGCCGCCACTGCTGCGGGTCCGTTTCGAGCAGCAGGTGGAGAAGCACGGCTCGGCCGGCGTGGCCGCCCTGCTGTCCCCGATGATGAGTTGCGAGGAGGCCTGGCTGCTGGTCGGCTTCCTCCAGCGGGTGGCCCCGGAGGTGAAGCTGGGGCTGGGCCCGGTGCCGGTGGAGGGTGAGGACCGGGTCTTCCCGGCCGGCGCCACCGGCGAGGCCGTGCGGTTCACCATCCGGGCCGAAAAGTGCCCCAACCGCCGTGGGATCGAGCGGATCCTCGCGGCCTCCGGCTGTGCAACGCTGACCTTCGAGGAGTTCATCGGGCAGGCCGGGGCAGGCGAGATCTCCGCGGCCTGGGTGGCGGGCGGCTACCCCGACAGGAAGTGGGTGCCCAAGGAGCTGGCCGCCGCGGCCGGCAAGATCGAACTGCTGGTCGTCCAGGACCTGTTCGAAAACACCCTGGTCTCCGCCGCCACGGTCGTGGTACCCTCCTGCACCTTCGTCGAGCGGGACGGCTGCTTCGTCAACGCCCAGGGCAGGGTCCAGCCCTTCAAGCGGGCCATCCGCCCCCCCGACGGCTGCCGCCGCGACGGGCAGTATCTCTACGAAGTGGCCGGGCACCAGGGCCTCTACAACGCCGACCGGGTGCGGCAGCTCATGGCCGCCACCATGAGCGAATTCGCCAACCCCGACCCCCCGGCGGCCGGGCAGGCGAAGGCGGAAGTCGGAAGTGAGAGCCCAGGATTGAGGATTGAGGATTGAGAATTGAGAATTGAGAATTGAGAAGTAAGAATGCGTGGGGTTGGCATGCCGAAGTATGGACGACCCGCCGTATGATATTGCCGAGCGGTCGGCATTGTTTGCGGACCGATGCATCGAGGCGTCCTTCGCGATGCCGGACAACGGCGTCGCTTGGGAACTGCAGCGGCAATTCGTTCGCGCCAGCGCGAGCATCGGCGCCAATCTCGCGGAAGCCAAGGGAGTGCTCACCAAACGCGACTTCAGCCACAAGGTAAGCCTTTCACTGAAGGAGGCGCACGAGACTCTCTTCTGGCTGCGGAGAATCACCAACGCCCGGCTGATTCCGCTCGAGAGCACAAGCGGATTGATCGGGGAGGCCGACGAGCTCATCAGGATTCTGACGGCGATTCTGAAGCGGGCCCGCAGCAACGAGTAAGCTCCCATGGTTGTGTCGACAGCATCCGGAACCATGACACGGCGGTCGCGATCCCGGCGCGCTGGCATCGCGGCTCTGATCGGGGAAACGGCCACCCTTTGCGTGCACTCGGTAACATGGCCCTGTTTCGACAAGTGAGTCAGGACACTGGGGTGAGACCAGCCGGCAAAACGCACACAACAGCGACAATGGGCAGTGACGGGCCGACAGCGTGGGAGAACGGATGGCGGCTCCTCGATTCTCCATTCTCAATCCTGAATTGTGACTCGTCCATGCACGGTCGCCAGGCGATTCAATTCGGGCAGTCTTGCTGGGAGCGCGCCGATGCTTGACTTCTTCGCGGGCAGCCAGCTCGCCTTCAGCGTGGTGCTCATGCTGGTGCTGATCGGGGCGATCATGGGCGGGGTGGCCTACAGCACCTTCTTCGAGCGGAAGATCTCGGCCTGGATCCAGGATCGCAAGGGCCCCAACCGGGTGGGCTTCTTCGGGCTGTTCGGGAACTTCCACTTCTGGGGCCTGGGCCAGCCCATGGCCGACGGGGTCAAGTTCCTGCTCAAGGAGGACATCGTGCCCGCCCGGGTGGACAAGCCGCTCTACCTGCTGGCCCCCGCCCTGGTGTTCATCGTGGCCATGATCGGCTTCGCGGTGATCCCCTGGGGCGGCGACGTGGACCTCACCGGCGACGGCGTGGCGGACGTCACCTGCCAGGTGGCCGACCCCGGCATCGGCCTGCTGTACGTGCTGGGCGTGGGGGCCATGGGCGTCTACGGCATCGTCCTGGGAAGCTGGGCAAGCAACAACAAGTACTCCTTCTTCGGCGGGATCCGGGCCGCCGCCCAGATGCTCAGCTACGAGATCCCCCTGGGCCTGTGCATCCTGGTCGTCGTGCTGATGACCGGCGAGCTGCGCCTGGAGAACATCGTCCTGGCCCAGGTGGGCCAGGGCAACACCTGGAACGCCCTGGTGCATCCCGGCGTCTTCGTGCTGCTGGTCATCGCCCAGTTCGCCGAGACCAACCGGCTGCCCTTCGACCTGCCGGAGTGCGAGCAGGAGCTGGTGGGCGGCTTCCACACCGAGTACGGGTCGATGAAGTTCGCCCTCTTCTTCCTGGCCGAATACACCCACATGATCACCAACAGCGCCTTCCTGGTGGTGCTGTTCCTGGGCGGCTGGGACCCGCTGCCCTTCGTGTCGATTCCGGGCTTCCGGCCGGAGGACACCTCCATCTGGGCCATGCTCTTGAAGATGGGGGTGATGGGCGGCAAGATCGCGGCGCTGATCTTCTTCTACATGTGGGTCCGCTGGACGATCCCGCGGTTCCGGTTCGACCAGCTCATGCAGCTCGCCTGGAAGAAGATGGTGCCGCTGGGCATGGGCTTCGCGGGCGTGGCCGCCCTGATGGTGTACTGGCAGGTCCCGGCCATGTCCTGGCCGGCCAAGGTGCTCTGGGGCTGGGTGGGCAACGGGCTGGTCATCGGTCTGGCCGTCGTGGCGGTGGCGCTGACCCGGGGCAAGGTCACCGGGCGGCAGCCGAACCTGCCGGCCATCCCGCTGACCGCGACGGCCAGGCCGAAGCCCCGACCGGTACAGGGGATCTGAGGATCGGATGATCGCCGAAGAAGACATCATCATCGTCGACGACCTGCGGCGGGACCTCACCGTGGCCGAGCGGTTCTACCTGCCGGCCATAGGCCAGGGCCTGACCGTCACGCTGCGGCACCTGTTTCGCCGCAAGCAGACCCTCGAATACCCCGAGGTGGCCCGCAAGCCGGTCCTGGAGGAGGACCTCAGCGACCCGCACGGCCAGATCAACGCCTCCCGCTACCGCGGAGTCCACCGCCTCAACCGCGACCCCGACGGCCGGGTGGCCTGCGTGGCCTGCTTCATGTGCGCCACCGCCTGTCCGGCCCACTGCATCCACATCGAGGGCGCCGAGTCCCCCTGGCCCGACCGCGAGAAGTACCCCGCCAAGTTCGACATCGACGAGCTGCGCTGCATCTACTGCGGGATGTGCGAGGAGGCCTGCCCCGTCGATGCCATCGAGCTGACCTACGAATACGACGTCGTCGGCCGCACCCGCGACGAGATGATCTTCGACAAGGAGAATCTGCTGGAGGTCTACGACCGCACCTGCCGGATCAAGCCCCGGAAGAACCCGAAGATCACCGGCTATCCGGGCACCGGCACGCCGCAGCCGCCTCCGCAGCCTGACCCGGGAGAGCAGCCGTGACCGACTCGCTGGGCTACCTGCTCTACGGCCTCTTCGCCATCGGCGGCGCGGGCGTCTACCTGGCCCTGCCCCGCTCGGGGCGCTCGGCCCGTACCGCGGGGGCCATCCTGGGCCTGGCCGCGGTTGCCCTGCTCATCGTCCTGCTGGCAGCCCAGGCCGTGCCCCCGCAGCACTCGGTGTACTCCTATATCTTCGCAGCGCTGGCCCTGCTGGCCGCGGGCCGGGTGGTCACCCACCCCAAACCCGTCTACAGCGCCCTCTACTTCGTGCTCGTCGTGGTGGCCGTCGCCTTCCTGGCGGTCCTCAAGCACACCGAATTCCTGGCGGTGGCCCTGATCATCGTCTACGCCGGAGCCATCCTGGTCACCTACGCCTTCGTCCTGATGCTGGCCCAGCAGAGCGGGGCCCCGCCCTACGACACGCGGGCCCGCGAGCCGTTCCTGGCGGTGCTGGCCGGCTTCGTCACCATGGCCGCGGTGGCCGGGCAGGTCGGCACTCTGCCCCCCGCCACCACGCCGGCCGGTGACCCGGATCCCGGCATCTGGCTCGCCCGGGGTGCCGAAAGCGACATGGACCCGCCGCCCGAACCCGAGCCGGCGGCAGAGCCGCCCGGCAACACCGAGGCCGTCGGTGCGGCCCTGCTGACCACCTACGTCGTCACCCTCGAGGTGGCCGGCGTGCTGCTCCTGGTCGCCATGATCGGGGCGATCGTGATCGTCAAGAAACGCGTGCCGTCGGAGGAGGTAATCGCCGAGGAGAAGCCGCTCGGCCAGATCGGCCGGGAGGTACCTCCGTTCTGAACCGCGCGGTGGTCTGCCGCCCGGTGGAGCTTGTGTGTAACGCCGGTTTGCCAACCGGTGTCGTAGCCGCCGGCGTCCTCGCCGGCCGCAGCGAGGTGAATCAAAGGCCATGCCTGTCGAAGGTGAACTGGTGGTGGTGGGTGCGGGCCTCTTCGCCCTGGGGCTGGTCGGCTTTCTGAGCCGCCGGAACCTCATTGTCATGTTCCTGTGCACGGAGATCATGTTCCAGGGCGTGCTGCTCAACCTGTTGGCCATGGGCCGGCTGCACAACCAGCTCGACGGGCAGGTCTTCGCCCTGTTCCTGCTGGTTGTCGCGGCGGTCGAGGCCGGGCTGGGATTGGGCCTGGTGGTCCTGCTGTTCCGCCGGCGCGGCACGCTGGCGGCCGACGCCTGGGCGACCATGCACGGCTAGGCGGACCTTCGGGGCCGCCGACCGGGGCGCTGCCCCTGGCCGGTCCCCGTATCCGACAGGAGCTACGATCACGGCGCGGTCCGGGGGACACGGCACGGCGCGGTTGATCGAAACGTGAAGGTCTACGCGACAGCGTCTTTTGATACGGATTGAAGCAGGTTCGATGTCCGAGACGGTTCTGTTCACCTGTAGCGTCCTGATCCTGCTGTGCCCCCTGCTGGGCTCGGTCCTGGTGGGGGCGCTGGGCCGGCCGGTGCTGCGCGACCGCAGCCACTGGCCCGCGATCCTGGGCGTGCTGGTGGCGGTCCTCGCCTCCTTCCTTGTCTTCGGCCAGGTCACCGGCGCCGAGGAGGGGGCCAGGTCCGACCACGTGGTGCTGTACGAATGGATCGCCACCGGCGCAGCCGCCGACGGCGCCGGGTGGTTCAACTTCGAGGTGCTGATCGACCCGCTCACCGCCATCATGCTGGTCACGGTCACCTTCATCTCCCTGCTGGTCATCATCTACTCGCGGGACTACATGCGCGAGCACGACCACCCCGAACGGGGTTACGAGCGGTTCTTCGCCTTCCTGGCCCTGTTCGTGTTCTCCATGTGCGCCCTGGTGCTGGCGGGGAACTTCCTGCTGCTCTACCTGGGGTGGGAGCTGGTCGGCCTGTGCAGCTACCTGCTGATCGGCTTCTACTACCACAAGCCCTCGGCCGCGGCGGCCGCCAAGAAGGCCTTCCTGGTCAACCGCATCGGCGACTTCGGCTTCGGGCTGGGCGTGCTGCTGATCTACCTGACCTTCGGCCGGCTCGACTACCAGGGTGTGTTCGCCCTGATCGAGCAGGGCGTCAACGGGGCCGGCCAGGCGCTGCCCGAGTGGCGGCTGGGCACCATCGCCCTGCTGCTCTTCTGCGGGGCCATCGGCAAGAGCGCCCAGTTGCCGCTGTATGTCTGGCTCCCCGACGCCATGGAGGGCCCCTCGCCGGTCTCGGCCCTGATCCACGCGGCCACCATGGTCACCGCCGGCGTCTACATGGTCGCCCGCTGCGGGGTGATCTTCGTGGCCGAGCCCGCGGTGATGACCGTCGTCGCGGTCATCGGCGCCGTCACCGCCCTCTTCGCCGCCACCATCGCCCTGACCCAGCACGACATGAAGCGCATCCTGGCGTATTCGACCATCAGCCAGCTGGGCTACATGTTCCTGGGCCTGGGCGTGTACGCGGCCGGCTCGGCCGTCTTCCACCTGTTCACCCACGCCTTCTTCAAGGCCCTGCTGTTCCTCGCGGCCGGCAGCGTCATGCACGCCATGGGCGGCATCATCGACCTGCGGCGGTTCAGCGGCCTGAGGCGCGTGCTGCCCTGGACCTGCCGCTTCTGCGTCATCGGGGCCCTGGCCCTGGCGGGTTTCCCGTTCTTCTCCGGCTTCTGGAGCAAGGACGAGATCATCCACCACGCCTTCGGGCACAACTTCTGGCTGGGCCTGATCGGGCTGCTGACGGCCGTGCTGACCGCGTTCTACACCTTCCGCATGATCTTCCGGGCCTTCTGGGGCCAGGAGCGGGTGCCGCCGGGCGTCCATCCGCACGAATCCGGCCGGTGGATGCTCGTCCCGCTGGGCATCCTGGCGGCCGGGGCACTGCTGGCCGGCTACTTCAGCGTCCCCGGTGACCGCATCGGTCACTTCCTGGAGCCCGCCGTGGCCTCGTTCGCGGCAGCCTCGCACGGGGCCCATCACGCCGCCGAGGCGGCCGGCTTCTGGGCCAGCTACGGGCTGCTGTTCCTCTCCGGCGGGCTGGCCATCGTGGCCATCATCGCCGCGTACGTGCTCTACGTGCTGGCCCCCTGGGTGCCGCCGATCCTGGCCGATCTCTGGCCCGCGGCGTACCGCACCCTGTACAACAAGTACTACGTGGACGAGGGCTACGACGCGGCCGTCGTCCGGCCGTTGCGCGGCGGCGGGCGGCTGTGTTTCGGAATCGACGAATACGTGGTGGACGGGATCATCTGGCTGGTGACCGCCGTCCCCCGCGGACTGGGCTACCTGGGGCGCGTGTTCCAGGGCGGGGCCCTGCAGGGCTACGCCCTGACCATGGTCGGCGGCCTGGCCGTCGTCCTGCTGCTGGTGTTGTTCCTGTAGCGGCCGACCTCCGCGTCGGCCGGGAGCGGAAACGGCGGAGAGGTGTTGGCAGCGACGGAGGCGTCTGAGCAGCGAATGAAGGCCGTGGGGCGCGATCAGAGAACGCAGTACCGAACGCGAGGTGCAAGCCGAGCCGCCCGCCTCCCTTCGCACGACTACGCGGCGGCTGTACCGCTTCACGTGACGGTCTGCACCAGCGGCGGGCGGGCGGTGCTCATCGGCCCGCTCGCGGCATCCGTCGCCCGCTCCATCGAGCAAACCTGCAGGCTGCTCGATTACGAACCGTACGCGTACTGCGTGATGCCGGATCACGTGCACGTGTTGCTGTCACCGGCATCATCGGAAACTGGATTGGCCACATGGCTCCGGAGATTCAAGAGCTACACCACGCGGCTCGACCAGCGAAGCGCGGCGGAGGCAAGGCTCTGGCAGCGGTCGGCTCGCGATCGCGTGTTGCGTCCGAAGGAGCCGCTGACCACGGTGGCCGCATACCTCGCTCGGAACCCGGAGCGGAAAGGGCTTGTGGAGCGCTGGACGGACTGGCCGTACACCCGGGTCTTCGTCGTGCCGACGTGATGCCGCGGCCGACTCGGAGGTCGGCCGCTACGGGGCTGGCGTCCACGGGTCGAGCGGAACAGAGGATTGAGACGCCTTGTCTGACTGGATACTGACACTCGTGATCTTCTCGCCGCTGGTCGGGGCGGCCTGGGTCTACGGCGGCGATCCGGGCAACCAGCGGGGCCTGCGCAACAAGGCCCTGATCAGCTCGCTGGTCACCGCGGCCCTGACCCTGCTGGCGGTGGTCTTCTTCTTCCAGGCCGAAGGGGCGGCGGCCGGCGGTCGCTACGGCCTCGAGCAGCAGGCGCCCTGGATCGGCGGGGAGGAGAGCCAGCTCGACATCCGCTACCACGTCGGCGTCGACGGCGTGAGCCTCTGGCTGCTGGTGCTGACCGGGTTTCTGACGCCCCTGGCCGTCTGGGGCAGCTTCAGCGGCATCCGCACGGACCTGCAGAAGTACTACGCCCTGATGCTCGTGCTGGAGACGGGCATGCTCGGCGTCTTCTGCGCCATGGACCTGCTGCTGTTCTACGTCTTCTTCGAATTCACCCTGGTGCCGCTGTACTTCCTGATCGGGATGTGGGGCGGCCCGCTGCGCCGGGCGGCGGCCAACAAGTTCTTCATCTACACCCTGGCGGGCAGCGTGCTGACCTTCGCCGGGGTGCTCTACCTGGCCTACTTCGGCTACGCCCACGGCGGGCTGGGGCGGCTCACCTTCGACATCCAGCGGCTGGTCGGCCTGGGGCGCAGCGGCGTGGTGCCGGAGAACGTCCAGTGGTGGCTGTTCGCCGCCTTCGCGGCCGGGTTCGCCATCAAGGTGCCGCTCTTCCCCGTCCACACCTGGCTGCCGCTGGCCCACACCGAGGCCCCCACGGCCGGCAGTGTCATCCTGGCCGGCGTGCTGCTCAAGCTGGGCACCTACGGCTTCACCCGGCTGAGCATCCCCATGCTGCCCGACGCGGCGCTGGCCTTCGCCCCCTTCATGGCCACACTGGCGGTGATCGGCATCATCTACGGCGCCCTGGCCGCCTGGGTCCAGGACGACGTCAAGAAGCTGGTGGCCTACTCCTCCGTCTCCCACCTGGGCTTCTGCATGCTGGGGCTGTTCAGCCTGAAGATCGCCGGGGTCAGCGGAGCGGTGCTCTACATGGTCAACCACGGCCTGAGCACCGGGGCGCTGTTCCTGGTGGTGGGCATGATCTACGAGCGGTACCACACGCGGGACATCAACACCATCGGCGGCCTGGCCCGGGTGATGCCGTGGATGGCCTTCTTTTTGATCTTCTTCAGCCTGTCCAGCATCGGCCTGCCGGGTCTGAACGGCTTCGTGGGCGAGTTCCTGGTGCTGCTGGGCACGGCCACGTCGAACACCATGAAGGACGGCCTGGTGGCCGGCCCCCTGCATTACGGCTATGTCGTGCCGGCGGCCCTGGGCATCATCCTCGGCGCCGTGTACATGCTCTGGATGTGCCAGCGGGTGCTCTTCGGTCCGCTCAACGAGCCGCCGCATACCCCGGACACCTCCGCCGGGCTCTCCCGCGACCTGACCCGGCGGGAGATCTCCATCCTGGCCCCGATCGCGGTGGTGTGCCTGCTGTTGGGCGTGTATCCCAAGCCGGTGCTCAGCACCATGGAGCCGGCCATCGAGCGGCAGATTCTCTGGGCCCAGCGGCCCCAGCCCGGTCAGCAGGGTGGGACCGCCTTGGCCCACACCCTGGAGCCCGGCCTGGTGGACGACTGGTTCCCCGACCGGGAAGCACCGCACCAGGGGTCATCCCGGCCGGCCGGCTCCCCCGCGGGCGGAGCCGCTCACCACCGGGGCCCTGACGCGGAACCCGGGCCGGGGGACAGTCCGCTGGCGTTCGGACAGGCGGCCATGGAACGGAAGCAACGCGGATGAACCTGCAAACCTTCGTCGATGCTCTGGCCCCGGAACTGGTGCTCGCCGTCGGCGCGTGCCTGGTGGTGCTGCTGGGCGTGGCACGCTCGAGCACCGCCCGGGCGGCGGTCGCCCCGGTCTCGCTGGCCGTGCTGATTCTGGCCCTGCTGGCCATGCGATCCGCCGGCGTGCCGGAGACCAACCCGCCCGGCGTGCGGATCACCCAGCTCGTCCAGTATGTGCGGGCGATCAGCCTGACCATCGGCGCCCTGATCCTGCTGGTCAACTGGCGCCTGCCCATGGAGACGGAGCGGGGCGAGTTCTTCGGCATGATGCTCTTCACCGTCCTGGGCGTGACGCTGACAGCCGCCGCCAACGACCTGATCCTGCTCTTCTTTGCCCTGGAGCTGGTCAGCGTGCCCACCTACATCATGGTGGCCCTCTCCCGGCAGGACGCCCGCTCCTCGGAGGCGTCCATCAAGTACTTCTTCCTGGGGGCGATGAGCGCCGCCCTGATGGTCTACGGCTTCAGCTTCCTCTACGGCTGTGCCGGCTCGACAGCCCTGGCCGGCGTGCAGGGCGGCGTGAAGAGCTACTTCGCGGGCCTGGCCGCCTTCCCCCCCTACGCCATCGTGGGGCTGATCCTGGTCTTCGCGGGCCTGGGCTTCAAGATCGCGGCCGTCCCCTTCCATGTCTATGCGCCGGACGTGTACGAGGGCGCCGCCTCGCCGGTGACCGGCCTGCTCGGCTTCCTGCCCAAGCTGGCGGGCTTCGCCGCCCTGATCAAGGTTCTGGACGCCTGCAACTGGGAGCTGCCCACGGCCCTGAACTGGTTGCTCTGGGTGATGGCCGCCGCCACGATGACGGCGGGCAACGTCCTCGCGCTGCTCCAGAGCAACGTCAAACGGATCCTGGCCTACTCCAGCATCTCGCACTCGGGGTACATGCTCATCGGGCTGCTGGTCGGACCCGTGGCCGGCAGCGGCCCGATGCACGACGGCATCGCGGCGTTGCTCTTCTACATCGCCGTCTACGGCCTGATGAACCTCGGGGCGTTCGCCCTGCTCAGCGCGTTCGTGGTGCGGGACGAAGGCCTCGAGGACCTGGAGGACCTCTCCGGCCTGGCCGGGCGCCACCCCTGGTCCGCGCTGGGTCTGGCAATCTGCGCCTTCAGCCTGATGGGCTTCCCACCGACCGCCGGCTTCCTGGGCAAGGTGTACATCTTCTCCAGCGCCTTCTCGCTGGGAGAGGGGCATGCCTTCCGGATGCCGCTGATCGCCCTGGCGATCATCGGCGTGGTCAACTCGGCCATCGGTGCGGTCTACTACCTGCGGATCGCGGCCACCCCCTACTTCGGGGCGGCCGATCGGCGGGCCCAGCCCACCGCGGGGTTCCCCGTCCGCTGCGCGCTGGCGCTGTGCAGCTTCGCGATGCTGTGGTTCTTCGTGAAACCGGCCAACCTGCTCGGGCCGGCCGGCCGGGCCACCGCGGGTCTGAACGTCGCCAGCGGCACGCCGGCGCTGCGCGTGGCCATGGAGAGCGGGCCTCGCGAACAGGCTACCCTGCCGCCCGCCGCGACGCCTGCTCCCCCTACCCGCTGATCACTCCAGAGGAAGTCGGCGGCTCAGCCGGCCGCCGGAAGACGGATGACGAAGGTCGCACCCTGGCCCGGCTCGCCCTCCACGGCCAGCGTGCCCTGGTGCTCCTCGATGATGTCGCGGCAGATCGCCAGGCCCAGGCCTGAGCCCTTCCGCGAGCCGTCGCTCTTGTGCTTGGTGGTGAAGAAGGGCTCGAAAATCGATTCGCGGATGTCCTCGGGGACACCGCAGCCGGTGTCGCGCACCCGCAGCTCGATCCACTCGTCGTCGCCCGCGGCGCCCTCCACCGCAATCCGGCCGCCGCCCTGGCCGATCGCCTCCCGGGCGTTGAGCAGCAGGTTGAACAGCACCTGGATGAGCTGCTTCTCGTCGGCCCGCACCCGCAATTCCGGATCGACGTCGATGTGCATGGTGATCCCATCCTTGGAGGGATCGCGGCACATGCTGGCCAGGGCTTCGTCCACGGCGTGTTTCAGGCACACCGGCTGGAGGTTGGTGGCCTCGTGGACGGCCAGCCCCAGGATGCGGTCCGCCATGGCCGACACGATGGCCCCCTGCCGCAGGGTCATGTGGAGCGCTTTTCGCATCAGCTCGTGATCGTCGCCGTCCAGGGCATACCGGGCGTAGCTGACCACCGGTGTCATCAGGTTGTTGTACTCGTGGGCCATCATGGCCGCGGCCGTCCCCAGCGAGGCGAGCTGCTGAGTCTGCCGGACCTGGTCACGCAACTGCTCGAACTGCCGCTCGAGACGCTCAATATGCTCCTCGAGCGACTGTTCCGACAGACCACCACCCGCATCGGACTGGGAAGGCGTTCTCAGGCGAACTGGCGGTGGAGGTTTCATTGAATGGCCGAGCGTCCGAGTGTTAAGCTGCACGCCGGCGGGCCACGGAGGTCCGTCCGCCGCCGGGGGGCCGATCAGCAGCCTGCGGAGGTCAGAGGCGGAAGCTCTCTGTCCCTCCGTGGGCATTATCGGTCGTAGCCGGTTTGAAACTTGAAAGGCGATCCTGTGGACGATCGGTCCCTGCTAGACGCCCTGCTGGAAACCGCCGAGGAACTGGGCCTGGAGATCCGCCGCGAGCCCATCGACGGCGAGAGCGGCGGTCTCTGCCGCATCCGGGGCCGCCGGATTCTGTTCGTCGACACCCTGGCAGACCTGGGCACGCGGGTGCAGCACACCTGCGAGGCCCTCGCGGCCCTGCCGGAAATCGACGACTGCTACCTCCGCCCGGACATCCGCGAGCGAATCGAGCGTGCCCGAGCCGAGAAACCGCAGTAAGGCGCCCCGAACTTCCCCGGCGTTTTCTGCCATGGCACGCGGAATGCAGACCGCCGGGAAGCGAGCCGGAAGCCGTTCAACACAGGTGAGGGCCGCAAAACACGCCTGCGTCCCCGGGGAAGCGGACAGCCCCGTGCCGTCGGGCGGCTGACAGACGAAATCCGACTGGAGGACACCATGAGAGGGCTGGTTTCGCTGACGTGTGGGACCGTGTTGTGCGTATGGCTGTGGTGGACCATCGCCCCGGCCTGTGCTGAAACCGCGGAAGCCGGAACCGCGGCCAGGGTGGACGCCCTGCTGGCCGGGGGCGAGTTCGACGCCGCCCTGGACACGCTCAAGGCCGCCGTTGCTCAGGCGCCCCAGGATCAGGCCTGGCGGGATCAGTTCGCCATTCTGCGCCAAGTCGTCCACATGCGCCGCCTGATGGCGACGGAGTCCGACCCCGCCAAACTGGATCGCATGGCCCAGGCCCTGCGGTCCTTCTACTACGAACACAATCTTTACAGCGAGGCAGAGTCTCTCGACCGGGCCACGCACCAGCGGGTAGGCTCGCACTACACGGCCTGCCAACTCGCCGAGACCCTGCTGGAGTTGGGGCGGAACGCCGAAGCGGTCGAGGTGCTCCAGGCTGCCCGGGTGCCCGCGGACGCTCCCCGGGGGCAGGTCCTGCTGGGCATCGCCGCCGCCCGGAACGGCTCCGTGGACGACGCCCGGCGGATTGCCGAAACGGTGCTGGCCGGTGACGAGATGAGCCCGGACCTGCTGCTCTTCGCGGCCCGGCTGCACGCCCTGACCGGTGACACCCCCGCGGCCCTGGCCTCGCTGCGACGCTGCTTCGAGCGAACCCTGCCGGGCCGGCTCGAGCGGGTCAAGAACCGGGCCCGAGCCTGCACCGACCTGGAGCCCCTGGCGGCCGGCCCCGAGTTCGCCCTGGTGCTCGAGACGGCCTCCAAGATCAAGGTCTCCGGCTGCAGCGGCGGCACCAGTTGCGGCAAGTGCCCCAGCCGCAGCAAGTGCGCCTCCGCCGACAGGAAGTGATGTCCGCCGGCACTCACCATCGGACCACCCGATGACACCGCGTGACCCCGTGGCGGCGCGGCCGGCCGCAGCCGGCCCGCCGCGGCGCGCTTTCCACCAACCCGACAGGCCATCATGCAGCCCACCAGACGCCTCCTCCAGCTCGGCTTCCTGATCCTCACCGTCGTCGGAGTGTACGTGGTCCGCGGCAACGCGGAACGCTGGTGCCCCTTCGGCGGGGTCGAGGCCATCTACGGCTACCTCACCGAGGGCAACATGCTCTGCTCGCTGGGGGTCTCCAACTTCTACATGCTGGGCGGCGTGCTGCTGTCCGTGCTGCTGCTGCGGCGGGCCTTCTGCAGCTACGTCTGCCCCATCGGCACGGTCTCGGAGTGGATCCAGCTCGGCGCCCGCCGCCTGGGCATCCGCCCGCGGAGCGTGCCCCCCCTGCTGGACCGGGCCCTGTCGCTGCTCAAGTACGTGGTCCTGGGCGTGATCCTCTACGTCACCTGGCGGGCCGGGGAGCTGCTCTTCCGCGGTTACGATCCCTGCTACGCCCTGCTCAGCCGGCACGGCGAGGACATCACCGTCTGGGCCTATATCATCAGCGGTGCGGTGTTGCTCGGCTCTCTCTTCGTGATGGTGCCCTTCTGCCGCTGGCTCTGCCCCCTGGCGGCGGTCTTCCACCCCTTCTCGCGGGTGGGCTTCGCCCGGGTCCGCCGCAACGTCGAGGCCTGTGTGCTCTGCGGCCAGTGTGCCCGGGCCTGCCCCATGCAGATCCCTGTGGACCAGGTCACCACGGTCCGGGCCGCCCGCTGCACGTCGTGTCTGAACTGTGTCACCGCCTGCCCGACGCGCGGCGAGGGGGCCCTGGAGTGGGGCCCGCCGCGGCGGTTCGGCCGGGCCTGGCCCCAGGCCGTCCTGGTCGTGCTGCTGCTGGCCTGCATCGCCGGCGCGGTGGCGGCCACCTACGCCGCCCCCCTGCCGTCCTTCACCTACACCCGCCAGGGCCACGCCGAACCGCCCGAAACCGCCACCGTCGAGCTGCACATCAACGACCTCGCCTGCCGCGGCCGGGCCAACCTGCTGGTCTACTATCTCGACCGCGACGACCTCGACGAGATCCCCGGCTACCTCCGCCTCGAAGCCTGGCCCGGCCCCGACCCCGCCCGGGCCCGCATCACCTACGACCCCGCCGCAGCCGACGAGGCCCTCATCCGCCGCGCCATCACCGAGCCCTACTACGACCTCGACGCCGACTTCTGGCGCAGCTCGCCCTTCACCATCGAGCCCGACCCAAACGGGGTGGCACCCTCCCAACGCGCCGGGACTTGACTTTGATCGCGAATCCCGCTGACGAGGACGGGGGCGAACCACAGAAACGCGGAGGCACCGAGGTGATTCCTGCTCGTGTGCTGGGGTTGGCGCTGCGCAGAAACGCCGACCGGGCGTCTTCGCCGAGGCGTCAGGGGCAGGATTGGAGCGTTGCAGCGGGGAGACGGGGTGGTTTACAGCGAGAGTGGATGTCTACGATTGAGCCGGGTAGGCCGTCCTGATAGCCTCATGGCTTGGAGTCTGGTGTCTGGGAAATGTCGGCTGGAGTGTAACTGTCCCGTGACTTTGTCATCCTGCGGAGGTCTAGTGTGCCGTCTCATGAATACGCCATCGTAACGAGCCGCGAACGGAACAAGTCCCGACGGGGTCGGGAGTTCGCGCGGAGCCCAAACGGCCAGAGAACCGCCCGTTCGCCACGATCGAGAAACGTAACGTTTTTCTGAGACACTACACTAGCCCCAAAACAAGCATAGATTTCCGGCTGTTTCGCCGCGTTGCGCCGGGGCGGCGGGTGCGCAGCATTCCGCTCGGCCGACCCGCCCGTGGGTCGGGCGTTGGATGAGCGGTTTTGTTTGGGTCATACGCTGGCTCACTTTCGTTCCCGTCGGGCCGACGCGAATCGGGGCCTCCGTACCCCGACGCCGCGGCATGGCGGTCAGCACCGCAGCGGGTGCCGCAGAGTGTCACTCGCGCGCAGCAGCACGTGCTGCCAGGGGTTCCAGGATAACAGCCGATAGAGCAACCTGCGCCCCGTGCGGATGATCTGGCACGGCGCCCGCACGAAGGCGTTGACGAAGGTGCGGAACTCCATCCGCAGCACGGCGTCCTTCTCACGCCGGTACTTGTCTCGCCAGCGGCCCTGCTCCGGCAGCAGCAGGGCGAACCAGGCCTTCAGCGTCCAGGCCAGCGAAGCCATCACCATGTAGGCCCAGTTGCTGACCAGGTCGCCGGTCGGCATGTTCAGGGCGTGCACGCCGTTCTTGAGCTGCTCGATCAGGTTTTCCTGATGGCATCGCCCGTTGGCCCGCTCCACCAGGTGCTCGGCGGCCGTCGTCGGATCATTGGTTATGTAAAAGAAGTAGCGGATGTCGTCGAACAGTACCTTCTCGCCTTTGGCTACGGAGAGGTTCTTGCGCACGGCGATGACGGTGTAGAACTCCCGGCAGGCGGCCGGCTGATAGTCGAACTCCGCCACCTGCTCGCTGACCAGCTTGAGGTTCTCGTACCCTTTTTCGATGACGATCCGCTCCTTGACGTTGTCCGGACGCTGCCGCGGCCGGGTCTGGACCTCGTACTTCGCCCTGCGCTCCAGCGGTTTCCAGGCCGTCTCGGGCAGGCTTTCCGCCATTTCCACCAGATTGGGGGAAGCGTTGATACCGAAGAGGAACCGCACGCCCCCGGTGTGCCAGCGATCCAGGTGCCGCGTCTGGCTGAAGTCCGTGTCTCCGCGGAGCAGCACCTGCCGGAAGCCCGCCCGCCGGCATAGTCGAACCGCCCGGTCGAGATAATGATGCGCGTCTTCGTGCGAGGGCCGGTTGCCCGAGCGGTTGGCCAGATAGAGCGGCTCGGCCGTGTTGGCCAGCGAGACCACCAGCGGGTGGTAGCACCAGGTGCCGTCGTAGGCCAGGGACATCCCCTGCTTGCACTGGCCGCCCGTCGCCGCCAGGGTGCCGTCGGCGTCGATGACCGCCTCGTCGAAGAACTCCTCGGGCTGCTGGCGCCAGACCCGAAGCCGGGCCTCGTTGATGGCTTCCATCAGGGTGTGGACATCGCCAGGACCGAAGCGACGGCAGAAATCGCCGGCCGTGGTCGGATCAGGAATGCGCCGGGCCCCCAGGGCGTCGAGGTAGACTTCATCGTTGCGGCGCAGCTCCAGGTGCTCCAGGCAGGTCCCGCCGGTGGCGATGTTGTAGGCGATGTTCAGCACGTGGTCCGACTCGTGGTACGGCAGGTGGAACTTCAGCAGGTGCAGCCGCCGGTCGACGGCCTCGATCAGCCCCGACCGCCGGGCCAGCAGGTGCAGCAGGCCCAGCCCGCCGCAGTCCAGCCCCCGCGTGCGGTCCGACAGGTCGTAGTGGATGTTGGCCGCGGCGAACATCGGCTCGGCCGCGTCCGGCCAGGTCCGCTCCCGAAGCCGGTAGGCGATCCGACGCCGACGATTCCGAAGTCTCCGCTTGCGTTCAACCGCCTTTTGTCGTTTACTGTCGCTCACTCGAAATGCCTCCTTGCGCTCGAGGGTCGGTTTTGCCAAACCCCTTGATGACCGCAGGAAACCGGCATTTCGAGCCTTTTTTTCAGAATCACGCGGCAGAATCACGCTTGATCAAGGACTAGGGGCGAATGGCTGACAGCCGCCCGCCCCCCCCCGATCGCCCGCAGCCCCCCGGCCTCCGATCACCCCGCATGTTCTAACACCGTGTACCACTCCGCCGGAGACTCCACGCGCCGGGCCCGCAGCCTCCCGCCGGCCCCGACGCAGGAGCAGGAGCACCCCGTTCAGGCGAACCGGAGGCGGGCAAGGACGACGCGCAGCCCCAGCCCAGCAACGGACCACGGACAACGGACCATGGACGAATCCCGATCAAAGCCAACGCACAGTCTCAGGTTAACCAACTGTCCGCTGGAGAGCGCCGCGACCCCCTCGCCGATCTGCTCGTCGCACCCCGCGACCTTGTCCAGCATGGAATCCTCCTCGTCGGCTGGTCCCCGGGCTTCTTCCGGCGCGCCGGGAGGGCCCTGATGGGGCCCTCTGGAGCGCACGAAGTCGGGGCGTGTGGACGGGCGTTATGGGCAGGTGGGGGCGGTGTGGCCGAAGCGGGGCTTGATGAAGGAGGCGTCGACGCTGCTGATGGTGCCGCTGGCGTCGAGGTCGTAGAGGAAGCTGGTGTCGCCGGTCTTGGCACCGAAGCGGGGCTTGATGGAGGAGGCGTCGACACTGCTGACGGTTCCGCTGCGGTCGACGTCGCCGGCCAGGGTGCGGACGGCGAAGCCCGTGGCGGCGGGGTGGCCGTAGGCGCTGGTCATGCCGCCGAAGGTGATCCAACAGCAGTCCTGGTCGGGCAGGGCCGGCTCGAAGCCCAGGACGATCGTGCTGTTGGGGCAGTCGGCCGCATCCTGAAGGGAGGTCGTGATCGTGCCGGCGTAGTCGCCGTGCACGCAGTCGACCTGGACGTGGTCGCCGCTCACCGTGGCCGCATCGGCCGAGACGTTCATCCGGCAGAGCAGTTCGCGGACTCCGGCCGCACGCGGCTCGATGGCGTTCGCCCCCGCGCCGGCGATGAGTTCCAGGCAGAACGGGCCGGCCTCGCCGTGCGACAGCCGGCTGCACGCACTGACGGCCTGAAGCTGCCACTCTTCCCACCCGTCGGGCTGGCCGTCGGCGTTGCAGTCCGCGAAGTACTCGAAGGCTCCCATGTCGGTCACTTCGGGCCGGTCCGGCGGGTCGGGGACCCCGGTGTCGGCGGTTTCCGGGTCGTCCACGAAGCGCGGGCGGCCGGCAACGTCGGTCTCGACATCAGCAGGGACGGCCTGGTTGTTGCCGGCATCCACGCACGGCGAGCCACCCAGCCGGTTCAGGTCGTGGCTGTGGACCTGGTAGCTGGTGCCGGCCGTCACGGACGACGCGGCGGCGTCCACCGTCGCCCAGTCGGCCCAGGCGGTCATCGTGGTGGCCGTGTTGGACACGATCAGCAAGTGCAGCGCCTGCGACGTGTCCGGGTTCAGGGCCGCACCGGCGTACTCCTCAACCGCCCACGCGGCGTCGGCGTCCGTGAAGGTGATCTGCACCGATTCGGGATCGTACACCGCGCCGGCGGTCCAGGTGCCGGCCGGGCCGCCGGCGAACTGCGGGTCGGCGTCGATGTTGCCCGGGCCCCACTCCACCGCCGAGCCGCTGCCCAGGTAGACCGCCTCCTGGCCGCCCTGGAGATCGCTGTAGCCGGCGGTGAGGCTCGCTCCGGAGGACAGGCCGACCTGCGAACCCTTCGGCGCCGTGTTGCCCCACAGCACGCAGTTCTCCACCTGCGGCAGGCAGGTGCCGATGATGCCGACCGCGCCACCGCGGTCGGGGGCCGCGTTGTGGGCCAGTGTCGAGGAGATGAACCTGTGCCGGCTGTCGGACTCGTCGCCGGAACCGTCGTAGAACGCCCCGCCGTTGTCGCCGCAGGCGTTCCCGGTGAGCAGGCAGGCGGTGCAGGTCAGCTCGGACCGGTTGCACCGCAGGGCCCCGCCGTCGTCCCCCGCCCGGTTGCCCGCGAACCGGCACCGGGTGAACACCGGGCTGCTCTCCCAGTTGCTGATGGCGCCGCCGTCCTCCCGGCTGTGGTTCCCGGCAAACACACAGTCCTGCACACTCGGATTGCTGTTGTGGGAGTTCTCGACGGCGCCGCCCCAGTCGGCGCTGTTGGCGATGAACAGACAGTCGCGAATCAGGGGGCTGGCGCCCACGTTGTACAGGCCGCCGCCCGCGTCCCGGCGGGTGCCTTCGCCGTTGGCATTGCCCGCGGTGATGATGAATCCGTCGAGCGTGGCCGTCTGGTCGGCGCCGTTGCCCTGGAGAACGTGGAAGCTGTTCTCCGCCGTGCTCCCCCCCGTCCCGTCGTCGCCAGCCAGGTCGCCGGTGAGGACGGTGGGGTTCGCCTGTGGGTCGCGCTGATCCTCGCGGCTCATGCCGGGCAGGAAGCCGCCGCAGAGGGCCAGGCCGTCGTGCAGCAGGAAGCTGCGATCGCGGTCGCCCGTGCCACCGTCGGGGGTGTACCGTCCGCGGGCCACCCAGATCTCCTTGAAGTGGCCCCAGGAGTAGGCCGCCGTGGTGATCGCCTGGGCCAGATCATCGATGGCTGCCGACCAGGAGAGGCCGTCCCCGCCCGGCGGCGCCGCCGCGTCCACCCGCAGCACGCCCGGCGAGCCGGCCTCACCGGTGATGACGAAGCCGTCCAGAACGGCCGTCTGGTCGGCGAAGCGCGTGTCGACGACCAGGAAGCTGTTGTCGCTCTGATCGCCGCCGGACTGATCGTCGCCGTTGAGGTCGCCGCTCAGTTCGGTCAGGTTCGTGGCCGGATCGCGCTGTTCGAGGGCCGTCTCGCCACCGGGATACACCGCCGAGTCGGCACCGGCGAAACCACCGTAGATGCCCACGCCGTTGAGGACCGGGAAGCTGAATCTCCGGTCGCCGGTGCCGCAATCCGGCCTGTAGACGCCGTCGGCCACCCAGATCTGAACCACGTCGCCCCCCGACGAGGCGGCGGCCACGATGGCCACCTGGAGGTCCTGCAAGGCGGTTGCCCAGCTCAGCCCGTCGCCGCCGGGGTCTGCGGCGGCGTCCACGAAGAGGGTGACCTCATCGCCGCCGTCGTGGTCGAACAGGTACCGCTTGCCGTACGAAGAGGCGAACATCTGGGCGGAGCTGTGCCCGGCCCCCGGAACGATCGCCTTGCGGTGGGCGGTGAGCACGGACGGGCCGAAGAAGTGCTGCAGGTAGTTGAAGTAGATGGTGGCCCGCTCGAACCTGTGGATGCCCTGCCAGACCTCCTCGCAGTGCAGCAGGAGCGGCTCGGTGTCGAGTTCACCGATCAGGTGAATCACCTCGCGGCGGTGGTACTGCCAGCGGATGGTGCTGACGCCGACCGCCGCCATGTAGGAGTTCAGCCCCTCCAGGCCGAACTTGTACTCGTTGTAGCCCGGGCAGGCCTGCTCCTGCTCGGGTGTCAGCCAGGCAAACTGATCGACCGTGCCCTCGAGGCGGCGTTGGCCGTCGAAGTACACGTAGCAGCCCGGGTTGGCGATGACGTACCGGACGCGGATGCCGGCGGGGGCGAGGAGCCGGTCCTCGATCTGGCTGCCGGCGGCGAAGCGGTTGGTGTACTGCCCGCCGGCCGAGTGGCCGGTGATCACCACGGCCTCGACATTCGGGAAGTAGCCGCCGGTGATCACCTGCTCCAGCAGCCTCTCGACGACGGCGAAGGAGCTGATCCGCGCCGGTCGCGGATGGTCGTCGGTGGTGGCGGAGAGGTGGCCCTGGCGCCAGCCGCCCCCCCAGAAGAGGACTTCGCTGCCCAGGCCGTGCGGGTCCAGATCCTCCTCTTCGAGGAGCTGCGGTGCCAGGATCAGCGTGTTCTGCGCCTGGCCGACGTCGACCGCCGCGGCCTGCACGCGGGCGAGGTAGTTGTCGGCGTCTCTGCCCGAGCCGTGTACGGTAACGATGACGCGGGTGATGTCCGGATTGAACTGGTCGAGCGGGTGGCTGCGGCAGAGAACGAGCTCCAGATCGTGGCCGTCGACGGTGACGACGAATCGATGGGGACAGACCGCGTCGACGGGCACGTCGGCCAGGGTGTGCGACGGTCCGGCGGGTGGTGTGTCGCTGCCGGCTCGGGAGGCCGGGGGCTCGGCGGCGGCTTCCCCCGCGTGCCGCCCAGAGGCTCCTCTCGCCGGACTCGCGACCCCCGCCACCGCCGCCAGCATGAGCACGCCGAGCGCTGCTCGCTTCATGATCCATCCCCTCGCAGATTCGTACGCATCTGTCCCCGCACCTTGCCGAGATCCACGGCGTGCGGAGAGGCCTGCCGTTGATGGTACGAACCGCGGCGGGGCGATACAAGCGCCTCGGATGCAACCCGGTCGGCCGACCGGTGCTGTCGACGGGCGTGATTGCTCGCCGGCAGCCACCCTGCAGAACGACGGCGATGGGATCGTTTTCCCGGCGCCCCCGGAGCGCGGTTCTGTTTGGCCGCTCCCTCACGGTCGCGGTTCTGTCTGTGGCCGCTCCCTTGCGGGCACGGGCCCGTCCGGGGCTCGGCGGACACTCAGGCCCTGGGGATGCAGAGGGCTGCACCGGCGGGCACGGTGATCCTGCCGTTGCCTGCCAGGCGCTTGGTCACGCAGACCACGCGGGAGCCTTCCATGCTGAGGATTCGCCCCTCGGGCGCAAGTCCCTCGCGGGGCGGTGTGACGCGGAGCGGGCGGGCAAAGCGGTTCATCACCAGCCAGCCGTACTGGAGGCCGACGATGTGCTCGAGCAGGGACGCCGCCCAGTCGGTGCGGCGGATGGAGCTGGTGGTCAGGTCGTCGGCGGGGCCGGGCAGTTCGAGGCGGACAGAGACCGCTCCGGCGGCCGCGGCCCGCTGGTGGAGGTCGGTATCGAAGAGGGCTTCCCGGTCCGGGGCGACCTCGAGGGCCGGGCGCTGCCGCCGCCAGGTCATGGCGGCGCGATCGCCCACGGGCCGACCGGGTGCCACACTGCGGCAGTAGTAGCGACCGTCGAGACACGCCCGGGCAAACTCGGGCAGGGCCCCGGCGTAACGGCGCCGGGCCTGCTTGTCCGAGACGACCACGCGGATGCGGTTCAGCGGGGTCGAGGTAAGGTCGATCACGGCCGCCAGGGTGCCGGGCTCGAAGTCCCAGTCGTGGTCGAAGGTCCCGACCTCGCGGGGGCGGCGCCAGCCCTGGCCGGCGTGCCAGTCGGCCAGCAGCGGCACCCATGCGAACCGGAAACGACTGACCAGCTCCTCGGCAAAGGGGCAGGCGAAGGGCTCGGGGCGGACGAGGCTCTTCAGCCAGAACATGGCCCCGTACACGCCGTCGGTGTCGTCTCCGCGCAGGCCGGTGCGAATGAGGATCAGCGGCCGTGGGACCAGCGGCAGGCCCAGCCCCTGCTCCGCGCAGCCCACCTGCACGAGCTGGTCCCGGCGGGGCTTGTCGGGATGGTCCTCACCGGTGACCACCGCCGCGGGGTAGCGCTGCCTGAGTTCCAGGATCTCGTCGCGGAAAGCCTTCGCGCTGCGGGCGGCGGTCACGTACTGGCCCAGCGCGTTCTGGTCGACGCCCAGGATGTTGCGCAGCAGGTACATGGCCAGGTCGGGCTCGTCGAAGTTGGTGGCCACCGACTCGGCGGGCTCGACATCGAGAACGAAGATGCCGCCGCCGGTCGTCTCCTTGTAGAGGCAGACCGGATGCCCGGAGGTGGCGTCGGTCTCGCAGACCGATTCGAGCAGGATCTCGAAGCCGTGCTCCTTGCAGAAGGCCCGCAGGTCGGCCCCGCGGCGGAGGTGGCGCTGGACGAAGGTGCGGCGGTCGGCGCCGCGCCAGGCCCAGGGAAACACGTCGGCGATGGCCAGACCGTGGGTCGCGAAGGTGGCGAAGTGCACCTTGGCGTGGATGGGGTCGTCCGGCTGGATGACGGTGCGGGTGTCGGCGGTCCGGCCGCGCAGCCGGGCGAAGGCGGGCAGGGAGAGGACCACCAGGTGCCGCTCGGCCAGCTCGAGGAGCCGGGGCATGGTGGAGACGGCGGCGGGCGGGGTCGGGTCGGGGAAGAAGACCGCGTCGGTGTCGACGGACCCGCCGCGCAGGGCGGACGGAGCAACCGACGAGACCGCCCGCCTGCCAAGGGCGCCGGCCAGGAGTGTCGCGATCGGCCGGGGCTGGGCGGCGGCGGTGCAGACGCACACCGACCGGACGCGCCGCGGCGGCGGACAGCCGTAGCGATGCGGCGGCGCGGCGTGCACGTGGGACTTGGCCTCCGGGTCCAGGATGGGGAGCATCAGCACCTCGTGGATGCAGACCTCCCCGCCGGCGTTGCGAAGACCGACCCGCAGCTCGGCCCAGCGGCAGCCCTCCGGGGCGTGGAAGTAGGCCCGCAGGATGGCGGGCTCGGGCAGCTCCGGCGGGGCCAGCAGCTCGTGGCCGTGCCCGCAGGGCCGCTCGTCGCGGAACGGCTGGAGGGCGAGAACCAGGCCGGCGCCCTCGGCTGCGGGGCGACAGCGGCCCGAGACCACCATTTCGACGCGATAGTAGTCACCGGGCTTGCAGCGCACCCGGCGCGCCCAGCCGGCGTAACCGCCGGTGCGGTCGGATCGCACGGTCATGACGGGAGCGTCGCCGTTGTCCCCGGCGTGGCGACGCCAGGAGTGTCCGGCGCCGCGCTCGGTCCAGCGCCAGCCGCGCGGGGTCGAGCGGCCTTCGGCAAGCCGGGGGTTGGCGATCCTGTTCAGCTCATCAACGCTGTGGGGCACGGGTTGGACTCCTCTTCACGCGGCGTGGCCGTCTATATCAGCTTGCGGCGCGGCGTGCAACGGCTGGACCGCGCCCGGACGGACACGGCCGTTGACAGGTGCCCGGCGGGCGTGATAGGTTTCCTCCCGCGGTTCGGTTCCATTTCCACGGGCGAACACGAGGACAGAGGCTGCGGGCACGGCGTTGGGGCTCCGCTCCGCATACGGAGGCATGCCTATGCGAATCGCACTGGTCGCCACCTACACCCATCCGGTCGCGCTCGGTCTGCGATACGTCTCCTCCTATCTCAAGCACCACGGGCACGACGTGCGGATGCTCTTCATGAGCTCCCGGCGGGACACGGCGTCGGCCGACTTCCCGCCGGACCTGCTGGCCAGCTTCCTGGAGCACGTGCGGGAGGTCGACCTGGTGGGCATGAGCCTGATGACCAACAGCTTCGTGCGGGCCGGCGTGCTGACCGAGGCCATCCGCAAGGCGGGCATCCGGACGCCGATCGTGTGGGGCGGCACACATCCGACGGTGGCCCCGCAGGAGTGCATCGAGGTGGCGGACATGGTCTGCGTGGGCGAGGGGGAGCGTCCCCTGCTGGAACTGGCCGGCGCCCTCGAAGGCGGGAAGGACCCGTCCTCGGTGGACAGCTTCTGGATCCGCCGCAACGGGAGCGTCATCCGCAACCCCCTGGCGCCGCTGGCGGAGCGGCTCGACGAGCACCCCTTCCCCGACTACGACCTGGAGACGCACTGGATCGCCGGCCCGCGGGAGATGGTGCCGGTGCGGCCGGAGCTGCTCCGCGGGGCCCTGCACCGCTACCGCGTCGAGACCACCCGCGGCTGCCCCTTCCACTGCAGCTTCTGCAACAACGCCGCCTGGCTGCGGATCACGCGGGGCAAGGGCCGGTGGGTGCGGCGGCGCTCGGTGGAGAACGTGATCGCCGAGCTGGAGGAGATGTGCCGGAGATTCCCGACCATCGAGGAGGTCAACATCGTCGACGACCTCTTCTTCATCCGCAGCGAGGAGGAGATCGAGCGCTTCGTGGGCATGTACGCCCAGCGCGTGAACCTGCCGCTGGAGGTGGACGCCTTCCCCAACACGGTGACCCGGGAGAAGGTGCGGTCGCTCTCGCGGCTGCCCATCGCCCTGATCAGCATGGGCATCCAGAGCGGCTCGGCGGACACGCTGAAGAACCTCTACCACCGGCCGACCTCGCTGCGGAGGATCGCGGAGAGCATCCGGATCTTCTCGGAAGCGGGCCTCAAGGCGGAGTATCACTACCTGGTGGACAATCCGCTGGAGCCGGAGGAGAACATCATCGAGACGCTGCGCTTCGCGGCCACGCACCACCGGCCGCCGGCGATCGTCCGGGTCTTTCCCCTGCAGTTCTATCCGGGCACACCGCTCTACGAGCGGGCCCGGGCCGAGGGGGTGATCGGCCGGCGGCACGAGAGCGCCTATCACTACCGCTACTCGGGCAAGAAGTACCTCAAGCGGGCCCGCTACCTGGACATCTGGCTGCGGGTGGTGCTCGAGCTGCGGGGCCGGGGCGTGCCGCCCTGGCTGGTGCACCGGATGCTGGACGTGGTGCTGAACCGCCGGGTCCGGTGGGCCATCGACCGGCGCTGGTTCGCCCCGCTGTCCTACCGGTTGTGGCGGATCGGGCGGACGCTGTCGCGGAACCTGATCTACCAGCCCTTCGTGCGCCCGTTCCGGTATCTGCGGCGAAAGAAGCCGAGTTACCGCGAGCTGCATCCCGAGGACGAGGTGTCGATGCCGCGCCAGCCGATGCCATCGTCCGGCACCGCCGTGGCCCCGCCGGCGCCGGCGTCGGCGGGCCAGCCCCGCAAGGCCGTCAAGGCGCGGACGTGACGAGCGGCGATTGCCTGCTCCCCCACGAGCGAAAACGTGACGCCCGGTTATGGCTGCGAGGGCCCGTCCTCAGTGTCAGACTCCGGCACTGAGGCGTCGAACGGGGCTGGCGCCTGGGGCAGGGGGCCGAGTTCTTCGGCGCGGGCCAGGCGGGCGGTTGCGTTGAACTCGCGCTCTTCGCGGCGGAGGGTGAGGTTGACGGTCTCGCCGGCGGGGAGCATGTAGAGGGCCTGGACGAGGTGGCCGAAGTGGTGGATGTCGCGGCCGTCGATGGCGACGATCCGGTCGCCGGGCCGGGCGCCGGCCTCCAGCAGCGGGGAGGGGTCCGCCAGGGCGGCGATCCGCACGCGATCCGGAGCGGAGGGGTCGGTGACCATGCCCAGCCAGCCGCGGTGGAAGGATCGGCCGGCACGGAGGGCCGGGACGATGGCGTCCAGCCGCCACTTGGGGACGGCGAAGCCCACACCGGCGTCGTACATCTCGACGCCGGCCAACTCGCCGGGGCGTTGGGCCATGGGCACGCAGATGCCCAGCACCCGGCCGTGCACGTCGATCAGCGGGCCGCCGTAGTTGGCCGGCGAGAGGGCCGCGTCGGTCTGGACGGCGTTGGCGTGCATGCGGTCGAGGGCGCTGACGATGCCCACGCTGACGAAGGGCTGCGGGCCACCGAAAGCCCGGCCCAGGGCCACGGACCACTGCCCCACGCGGATGTCGCCGCGGTCCGCCCAGGTTGGGACGGGCAGGTCTTCTGCGTCGATTCGCAGGAGGGCGAGCTTGCGGACCTGATCGCGGGCGACGAGTTCGGCGACGAAGCGCCGGCCGTCGGGGAGGACCACGGTGATGATGATCGGCTGGCGCACGAAGTTGAAGCTGCTGGTGAGGACGTAGCCGTCGGCCGCCCAGACCAGGCCGGTCGTCGGCCCGTCGGCCACGCGGAAGCCCGAGCCGGGATCATCGCGGAACGGCGCCTGGCCCGGCGGACCGCCGGACCCAGCGGCGGTCTCCTCCGGTCCGCGGGCCACGCCCGCCGCCCCGCCTACGGTTTCGATGCGGACAACCGACGGGGCTACGGCGCCGGCCGCCTCGCGGAACAGGCGCTGGCTGCCCTTCCGGACCGCCGGCGGGTCGGCAGCCTGTTGACCCACCGCAACAGCGACGTTGACCGCAAACATCACCGCCGAACTCCACACGGGAAGGCGGTCACTCATCATCAGCCCCTTTCACCTCGATGATGATGTCGACGTGCTCCTCCTCTCGCAAGGCGACGAGGTGCAGGCGGTCGCCGGGGCGGAGTTCGGCCAGCACACGGCGGAAGGCCTCGACGTCGGGGACGCTGCGGCCGTCGGCGCTGACGATCAGATCGTCGCCCTTCAGGCCGGCCTCGGCGGCGGGCGAAGCCGGGCGAACGGACTCGACGAAAACGAGCTTTTTCCTGTACCCCATTTCGAAGAGCTTGATGCCCAGATCCGTTGGGCGGACATCCGCCTGCTGCCAGCCCGGCGGCTCGCGGTCCCCCTCATCGGCCGGCTGGCGGGCCTCGGACAGGAACTGTTGGCAGACCGCCAGCGGAAACGCGTGGTTGAGCTGGGTGCGCGTCGTGGAGGAGACGACCACACGCCCCACCATGCCCACCAGGTTGCCCTCCAGATCGACCAGCGGACCGCCGGGGGCGCCGGGATTGGCGGTGATGGCGTCGATCAGCAGTACGTCGCTGCGGTAGGGGTAGTCCTGACGGCGGCGCCGGGCGTGGAGCCGCGTACGCCCGCTGAAGACCCCCAGGGCGACAGAGGCGGGCTC
>Ga0180432_10001685_pt1 | contig 34494 bp, 53 predicted proteins | sample SS_ome_10_FD_132414 | JGI IMG/M metagenome (GOLD analysis project Ga0180432, IMG submission 132414) | Hypersaline lake sediment archaeal communities from the Salton Sea, California, USA - SS_1_MS_2 metaG | ecosystem: Environmental > Aquatic > Non-marine Saline and Alkaline > Hypersaline >... | reverse complement strand
TCGTGAAGAAGAAGCCGTGGAGGAACGACAAGGGCGGAATGAACGACGTGGACTGCGGAGAAGTGAAGCTGAAGATCACCAACGAGCTACACCCCGGCAAACACATCGGACTGATCGCCGAGGAAGTGGCCGAGGTGTTCCCGGAAGCAGTCACGCGGGACGCAGACGGCAAGCCGGATTGGGTGCAGTACCAGCATCTCATTGCCCCGCTGATTGCTGAGGTGAAGAAGTTGAGAACTCGAGTCGAGGAGCTGGAGGCAGTATGACCTACGTAAGTATCTGGACAGGCGGACCGATCCCGCTGAAGTGGCAGAAGCGGATCGCGGCGAACGCTCACCGAGTCGGTGGGCTTGTGCTGTTTACCGACCAGTTGGTGAGCCTACCGGAAGTCGAGGTGCGTGACGTGTGGGAAGTGGTCGAGGACATCATGCGCGACCCGGAGTGGTCAGTGTGGTTCGTGAGGTTCATGGCACACCACTGGCCGTCGGAGCGGTTCGGTGAGGAGATTGCGCTATCTGACTTCCTCCGTCTGTTCCTTGCTCTGTTCATCAAAAACATGGTGTACGTCGATTGCGATGTGAAGCTGTACACGAAGGTGCCGGCGGATACGAGACTCATGTTCGCGGAGTACCACGGCCCGAGAATAGACCACTGCCTGTTCGCCGTCAACGGTCAGACCGAACAGGTTGCCGATATACTGCGGGAGCTATGCGACCAGCCCCAAATCACAAGGAGGAGTCTCTATTCGGTCGTTAACCATCAGGAGAACGTGGGAGCAATCTCACAGCGAATATTCAGACACAAGTAAGGAGCTAGACGCATGAGCAACAAGCCAAGGGTCAAAAGACCAAGAACAACCCCAACGACGGAATCGCGCAACCTCAAGCTCGGCCCAATGGACATGTTGGCCGTGCAAGAACTCATGCCGGAGAAGGGCAACCGAATCATCATGAATCTGGTAGACGGCATTCGCCAGAAAGTGTCCTTCGATGCTGCAGACATGAAGCGTTGGCAAATCACTGCCGGGCCATCGAAAAACGGAGTGGGTGTGAACTACAACTGGCCGATCTCCCCTGCTCTCAAGAAGCTGAAATCGGTCACGTTTGACAAAACCGAATGGGATCTACTCAACGAGCGAGCGAAAAAGTGTGACGAGGAAGGCGAAGTAACAGCGCAAACTCTGAATCTGATCAACTTGCTGAGAGGATAGCCAATGTCACCAAGCGGCGGGAAGAGCGCAACCGACGTGCGACTGGAGAACGTAGAGAAGAAGCTCGACGAGACCCACACCATTGTGAAGGAGCTGTCTGTCGCTCTGATTGGCACTGCTGAGGAGCCGGGACGCATCACGAAATGCATCGCGACTCACGAAGCGCACGACCGCCGCATAGAATCCCTTGAGAGCACCCGGCGCGTGCTTGCGAGAGTAGCAGTTTGGATTGCGTCCATCGCAACCGTGTCGGGTATCACTACATACGTCGGGTTCAGGGTCAACGAGTTCCTGACCCGGCAACCATCATTTCAGGAGAACGTCGAAAGAGAGGTACGCCCATGGGCAGAGGGTTTTACGTCTCCTTCAACTACGACGAGCGTGGATACGGGCCGCTGAAACTGTTCCACGATGGTGTGAACGTCTACGAGCGACGCTCGCGCACCGGCTCAATCAATACGCGGGGCGAGCTGGTCAACGCAATCCGGCCCGGTATCTGGAAAGGTTTTGGGCCACCGACCGACACCACGGAAGTCAGCATGACCATCACTCCCGGCAAAGGCTGGAAGTGGCGGATGTGGACACCCGAGGGCAAGTGGAGTCGGTACCTCATTCACCCGGACGGCCACAAGCCCGGCACCAAGGGTTGTATCGGCCTGCTCGAAACCGACGGGCGCGACCTGTACAATCTCCTCGAAGGTGCTGCCGAGGTGCAAGCGTTCGTCCCGGTCTACATCAACACACCTATTGACACTGGCCTACCCCCGCCCAAGCTGGTTCTCGCGCTCTCGGGTGGAGGGGTGAAGGGCGCTATTCAGACTGCGTGTCTCGCAGAAATGGCGCGGCAGGGCAAGACCGTCGAGCCCTCGCTGCTCATCGGGTCGTCGGTCGGTGCTATCAACGCGGCGCTGATTGCCTGCGGGAAGTTCAGCCCGGCGCAGCATCACGAGCTGTTCATGCGTTCGGTACCCGAGATATTCGAGCGCACCGGATGGATGCCGAAGTACAGCCGCAAGCCGTTCGCCAAGGTGTGGGAGCAGAACGTCGGCCCACTGCAGATGCAAGAACTCCGGTTCAAAACGATCATTACGTCCGTCAACATGGTCAGCGGTCGAACGCACTTCTTTAAGAGCCACGACGCGAAGGACGGCCGGCTAAGTGTGCTCTCGTGCATCGAGCGCAGCTACGCCGCTCCAATGTACTTCGGTGGACTCATCGACGTAGACCGCAACGCAGTGTGGATGGATGGCGGTACCGGGAACGAGAACTCGCCACTCGCCTACGGTCTCGTGGAAGCCGTGCGGCTCGGGTGGTTACAGCGCGGCCGGGTGCACGTTCTCCACATCGGAACCGGACACCGGCCGGAGGGGATGTCGTTCAAGAAAGCACGTCGTCGATGGATGCGGAATCTCCGTCAGGTGTTCATGTACATGGATCCCGCAGACGGGGGACTCGCCCGGAACCAAGCCCGGCGATCGCGCATCGACTACGTGGAGGGTGTCGCCGGCGCTCTGCCGAATCTCACCTTCCAGAATATCGACGTGGAGCTGCCGAAGAAACTCGACTGCATCGACGGTGTGAAGCACCTCAGAGAATACGAGAAAATCGGAATGGGTTTGGCCGGACAGGTGGATATACCTACCTAAGATCACAGCCGCCTACGTCCTGCCAGCAGCCCCGGAGTGCCTCGCGCATTTCCGGGGCTTTCCTATTGCACAGTTCACGTCCTGTCATTATATTTCATTTGGATTCACGCCTATTCATTCACCAAAGGAGGCTGTATGGCAGGTGAGAAGGAACGCGCCAGTGAGCGCATCGCGGTAACGCCGTCACAGAAGGCCAAGCTGGACGCGATTGCCGAAGACAGATTCTCAACACACGCTGGAGTAGTTGCGCTGTTGCTCGACGAACACGAGCGAGCGCAGAAAGGAGCGCGGAAACGATGACAACGACGGCCATCGCTACACAGGAGGTGAACGAGAACCAGATTGCGGTCTATCTCGATTCACTGTGGCTCGGGAGCAGCGCGGCCAAGCTGGTACCTGTCCACAAAGAGCAGTTCGCCGCGACGTGTCTTGCCTACGGGCTCAACCCGCTCAAGCGGGAAATCTACGCAGTCCCCTACGCCTACGAGAACCCGGTCAAGCGCACATTCAGCATCATCATTGCATACGAGGTGTTCCTGCGACGCGCAGAGAACAGCGGCAGGATGCGCGGATGGCGCACGTGGTTCGAGGAGGCGAAGACGCTGGACGGTCGGCCGGACATCCGGGCGTGCATTGAGATAGCGATCGAGGGGTGGGACAAGCCCTTCGTCCACGAGGTGTATCTCAGTGAGTACACCGGGGACAAGCCGCTGTGGAGGGCCAAGCCCCGGACAATGCTCAAGAAGGTCGTAATCGCTCAGGGATTCCGCCTTGCGTTCCCCAACGAGTGTGGGAAGCTGCCCTACATCGCCGAGGAGCTGGATCTCGTCGAACCGCAGGCGCAGCCTCACCGATTCGCTCAGGGCAAAGCACAGCCACGCGAGACTGAGGCTGTGGTCTTTGAATCAGACACCCCTACCCAAACCACCCCCGAGCAGCAGCCGGCCTCAAATACCCCTCAAAATGCGTCTGACGAAGCCAAGCCAGACCCATTCGCGGCCGACCCGAAACCGGACAAACCGGCAGACCCGCCGCCACCGGCTAAGGATCCCGAGAACCCGACGCTGTTCAATCAGCCGGAACGCGACACGAAGCCGCCTCAGACGAACAGCGGAACGCGCCTCGGGCATATCGCTACCATCCGCAGTCTGTTTGCTCAGGAGGACGAGAACACCGTTACAAAGTTCTTCATATCAAAGCGTTACATCGGGGAGAACGAATGTCTCGACGACATGGACTTGGAGCACTCCGAGAAGGTAGTCAAGAACGGTGCCGCCTGTCTCCAGATATTCGGGGTGTGGAAGAAGAAACACGGCTAGGGTTGCATCAGTAGTAGTACGTGGTAAGTTACTGATATTTCAAGCGAAAGGAGAACTCGTGTCAGAAACCAAGGCCCTACCTGCTCACCACCCGACACTCGCCCCGTCGAGCTGGCCGGCGATCATGCAATGCGCCAAGTTCAAGTCTGGTGGAGACGACGGCCACAACTACGACAGCATCGGGACGGAGCTTCACAAGGTCATGGAATGCCTTGCTCACAAGCAGCCGATCCCCGAGCTGAAACACGCGGAGAAGGATCACATCGAGCGGTGTCTCGAAGTGTGGGAGCGTGCGAAGCGAATCGTCGACCAAGAATGTCCGGGCCACGGAGAGCTGATAACCGAGGAGCGGACGGTACTGCGAGACGACAATGGAGAGGTGGTTACATACGGAACCCTCGACGTGAACACGCACAACGAGACGGTGCTGGTTGTTCTCGATTGGAAGTCCGGTCTCTCGTTCAACGTCAACCGATACGACCACACCCCGCAGCTCGAATGCTACGCGCTGTCGAAGATGCGCGAACTCGGTTTGGAGAAGGCCGTCATTATCATTGGCTACATCATGCCGGGGATCGTGAAGGTCAGCTATACCGACTACGCTCAGGCGTCGGCAGTCGCGGATTGTGTGCTGGCCCGGCGAGCAGACGAGAACGCATATGCCCGTCGCTGTCAATGGTGCCGGTACTGCTCTCGGCTCATGTGGTGCCCGGCTGTGAACAACAGCACGAAGCTGATACACGCCGGTTTCCGCGACCTCGACCCGGAGACGGTACTCAACCCCGAGGAAGTCGTCGAGCCAGATCAGATGTCGTCGCTCCTGCTCTTTGCCATGGATCAGCTCGGGCCAATGGCAGACCGTATCAACGCACTCCGAAGCCTGATCATCGAATGCGGATTGCGGATGGTGGAGAATAACGTGACCATTCCGTATTTCGTCAAGAAGGTCAAAACCGGAGTGAAGGTGCTGGAGCGCCCGGCCGAAGCCATGAAGCTGCTCGAACTATCCCCCGAGGAGTTTCTCTCAGCCGCGAAAATCTCGTTGCCGAAGCTGGCGAAAGCGTACCAGCAACGTGCCGGCGGGACGCTCAAAGCAGCGAGAGAAGAAATGGAAGGGACGCTGTTCGAGCTACTGAAAACGCCAGAGCCAAAGGCGACACTCGAATTCAAGCCGGAGGTACAGAGTGTACGAGAATGCTCTCAAGCGGATATTCGGTCACGACGCGTTCCGTCAGGGACAGGAGCAGATGGTGCGCGAAGACCTTGAGGGCCGGAACATTCTCGGAATACTGCCAACGGGGGCCGGGAAGTCGTTGTGCTTCCAGCTCCCGGCGGCAATCGCCGACGGCGGGGCCACGATTGTTGTGACCCCGCTGATTGCTCTCATGGAAGACCAAGACAGGCGTGCGCGTGAGCGCGGTCTCCGGGCAACCTACATCAGCCACACACTCGGGAAGGGAGAGGTGTTCGTGCGGTGCTCAGACTCGATTAAGCAGCCGCCACACCTTCTCTATGTCGCGCCGGAGCGGTTGATTTCAGAGGGGTTTGCTGACGTCCTAAGCCGAATGCCAATCAGGCGTATAGTCGTCGACGAAGCTCACTGCATCGACCAGTGGATCGAATACCGCCCGGCCTACTCAGAGATAGGCGCTATCGTGGAGTCGCTCGGTGTTCCGGTTTCGGCCTTCACTGCCACGGCCTCACGTCGCACGAGAAACCTTATCAAAGCCTCGCTCCGCATGGAGCCGTGCGGTGCTCATATCGGTTCGTTCGACCGTCCGAATCTTCGGTACGAAGTGATCAAGAAGTGGCCCCGAGTAGGAGACCACATCTTGTCGCTGCTCAAGTACACAACGCCGGGCGGGGCGGGGGTCATTTACCGAACAACGCGGCAGGAAGTCGAAGACACATGGCGCATGCTCGTTGCCAACAACGTCAACTGTCTGCCGTACCACGCCGGGCTGCAGCCGGAGCTGCGCAGCTACAATCAGGGAATGTTCCTCACCGGCAAGTGCAACGTCATTGTGGCTACCATCGCGTTCGGAATGGGTATCGACAAGCCGGATATTCGGTGGGTTATCCACGCGGACATGCCGTCGTCAGTCGAGGGATACTTTCAGGAAGCCGGACGCGCCGGCCGGGACGGGAGACCCGCCACATGCTACATGCTCTGGAGTAACGGCGACATACCCAAGGTGCGTGCGTTCGCTGACCGGATGGAGAACCCCGCGTACCGTGAGCAGGCATACGACCGGATCCGCTGTCTCATAGGCTATGCGAACGACAAAAAGTGTCGTCGCCGGTATCTCCTGCGCTACTTCGGTGAGATCATCGAGCCCTGCGGCAACTGCGACCTGTGCGGGAAGGAGGGATAAATGCGGTTCATCGCCTTTGTTGGAGCAACTCGATACGAAATGCAAGTTGGCCGATTCTACATCACCGTCGCACGCCCGAGGTACTGGTTAATATGGCGTTGTCGTTGGTGGATTAAGGTTGGCATCGAGAGACGGGAGGACTGGTGATTTCACACAGCGCAACGAAGGACGATATACTGCGTGACATCCGCCGTTTCTGCTGTGAGTGTGTACCGCCGGGGATGGTGGACACCTGCGAGAACAAGAAGTGCCCCCTCTGGCGACACAGACGGAAGCGTGTCAAGGAAGCTGACCCCACTCACCTTTTCCGAGAAAACGACAAGGGGCGGTTCATGGCGGGGGCTGTCGAGACGGCGCTGCAGTTCGGCGTTCCCTTCACCATGGAGCGGGTGCGTGCCGCCTACAACGTCCAACCCCTCAGCCAGAATTGGTGGGGAGGCATCACCGCAACTCGTGAGTGGCGCAAGCACTTTTCCCGCACCGGCCGGGTACCGACGAGCGGAGCAGCTGCGGCGAATCACCGCCGGGTAGTCGAGTGGCAACCGAAGACAGCAATCCAGAAGCGGACAGACATTGACACGTGAGAGCGCCGTTACTACTTTACTCTCAACATCGGTATGGGAACCGGTGTCCCCAAGTCGGAGGAACTACCATGACAATCAAGCCGGCCCGAGACGTGTGCCCCTTCGACCACGCGTCGTCCAGTTCTCCCAAGCTGGCGGGTCGGCCCTCTATTTGAGATAACCATGCCAAGAGGACGCCCCAAGAGCAACCGCGTTGACTACTTCCCCCATCAGGTGCGGCATGGGAAATCCATTCGCATCGTCGAAGCCAAGTACGGGAACGACGGATACGCGATTGTGTTCAAGGTATTCGAGACGTTGGGAGACTCCGACGGACACGTGATCGACCTCACAAACGACGAGACCATACTCGACCTCGCGGCATACTGCCGGGTGGACGAGTCGCAGCTCCGAGAGGTACTCGAACTCATGAGCAGGATTGGCGTTATCGACGACCGGATGCTCTCGGAAGGTCTGGTCTGGTCACAGAATTTCGTCGACGGATTAGAGCCGGTGTACAAAAAGCGGGGGCGGGAAGTCCCGGTAGCTCCTATTTCTGGTGCAGTTAATAGTATTTCTGTTCCAGAAAATGCACAAAGTAGAGTAGAGAAGAGAGAAGAAAGAAAAGAACCCGCTGGCGCGGGGTCTGTGTTCATGCGGATTGGAAACGATTCGATCTCAGCAGGGTACTGGAAACGCCTCACATCGAAGCTCGGTTCATGGGATGCAATGAGAGCGTGCTACTACGCCCGAAACGCACAAACGCCGCGAGGGTACATAGAGAAGGCTATCAAGGGCGGGTACGCCCTCACTCCACCACAAGGAGACGAAGAAGTAAACGGTCTCACAATCGAGGATTGGTTCAACCAAGCGAGGTGCCAATGAGCAAAAGTATCAAGGAGCGGTCGCTCGATATTGCGAAGCGACACAAGGCAACGGCGAGGATCGCGTTCAAGCGCGACGCGCACCTGCGGATGGTGCCGAACGGGAACAGCACGATCCCGCACGACTACTGGTGGAAGGACGACATGGATCACCTTATCATGCCGTGCCTCCCGGTAGAGGTCCAGAACCGGAAGCAGATCACTGCGCCAATGTGGCAGTTCTGGCTCCCGGATGCATTCAACAGCGACGGGGTGCCGGTTGAGCAGGAGCGGTTGCTATGAAACGAGGAATACAGTTTGAGGTCTCTGAGTATGTGACGATTTACCCGGACGAGGTTCTTGACTTGCTCGAAGACGACGAGGTAGAGGCTGAATACAAGAGTCGATTCGGTACTGGCGATCAGGGGTATCGGAAGATCACGGATGCATACTTCCGTGGTGAGTTTGATTTCACAGCTCTTCGTCGTGAGATGGGTGAGAACGCCTTCGACATCGCAGTGAGAAGGGCGCAGCAATAACCCGACGCCGCGAAAACCACCACATCATGCAGCGCACGTTTTTCCAGTGGCTCAGTCTCATGGGCGGCAAGTTCCCGGAGCTGCTCACGGCCTACGCGATCCCCAACGGCGGAAGCAGGGGGAAAACCGAAGCCCGGAAATTCAAGGCCGAGGGCGTCGTCGCCGGGGTGTGGGATGTCCACTTGCCTATTATCAGTTACGTCCGACATGGCTCAATCACAGACGACCCAATGAGCGGCAGATTCCACGGTATGTGGATTGAGTTCAAGGTCAAGCCGGACAAGCTGAGCAAAGCACAAATCGAGTTCCGCGAACGAATGGTGGAGCACTCGAACCACTACTTACCCGACCCGTTCTATTCGTGGGAGGAGGCCGCGAAATCGGTATGCTGGTATTTGGGTATCAACCCGAGCAGCGTCATGCTGTTCTAACAAGGAGAGTGACCGTGGCAACAGTGAAAAGTTTGCAGGTAGAGAACGTCAAGCGTATCGAGAAGGTGGTTGTCTCACCTCGCGGATACGCGGTCAAGGTAGCGGGGCCAAACGCTGCCGGGAAGTCGAGTCTCATCGACGCCATACGCTACACGCTGGAGGGGCGGTCGGCCATGGATGAAATGCCGATCCGCGACGGCCAGCAGAAGGCGAAGATTGTCTGTGACTTCGGGGAGTTTGAAATCACCCGGAGCATCACGCAGAAGGGCACGACCGTTACGGTGAAAACCGAAGACGGGAAGGTGGCGAGTCCGCAAAAGTTCATCGACGGACTACTCGCCGGGGCGGCTACCGACGCCATGTACTTCTTTCAGAAGACGGTCAAGGAGCAGTCCAATATCATCGGCAAGGTAGCCGGTGTGGATCTTGCGTTCTTCGACGAGCAGATCGAGGAATTACGAGCAGACGCCAAGCTGGCACGAGCAGACCTTTCGGCAAGCCGGGCGACCCTCAACGCATTCGAGCGCCCCGACCCGGACACGCCCGACGAAGAAATCGACATCGCGGAACTGCGTGAGAAACAGAACCAAGCGTTTCACGCCCGCCGAAAACGTCGGGCGGCAGAGGAGGATCTCTCGCAGGTAGAGCGAGAACTCAAATCACTGCAGGAGGAGATTGCTCAACGCGAGCAGGAGAGAGCCAACTATCTCAAGGTTCTCGACGAATTGCCTGAGCCTGTCGACATGGAAGAACTCGACCGGCAGCTGCGAGCGGCCAACTCGCTCAACGAAAAGATCCGTGTGCGGGTTGGCTACGAGAACACACGGAAGAAGGTTGAGTCTGAAACCGCCAAACTCGAAGAGCTGTCCAGTGCGATTGACGAAGCTGTAGCGGCGAAGAAATCCGCCATCGAATCCGCTGACATGCCAATAGTAGGTATCTCCGTAGACGACGAGCACGGCGTCTGTTACAAGGGGGTCCCCATCAACCAAATCAGTGCCAGTGAGAAGATCATGGTCGGGGTAGCGGTCGTTAGCAAGCTCATACCGGAGGACGGGCTACGGGTGCTGCGGGTCAAGGATGCAAGCCTTATCGACTCCGTGGGCATGGAGACCATCGAGAAGCTCGCCGAGCTGAACAAGGTACAGGTCTGGTTGGAGCTGGTGCGCGACGCCGACGATCAGGGAAACAACACTATCTTCATTCGTGATGGGAGGGCAACTTGATTGGAGGTGCAAGTTCATTCAGTGAGGAGCTGGTACCGCAGCAGGAACCCGAGAGCGGGGCAAATGAGCGGGAGCGGTACATGAATATGCCCAAGGAGCGGCTTGTCATGGAGTGCCGGTCACTCCGTCGGATGCTCGACGCAGCGCGGGAAGCCTGCTCCCGTCGCACAGTGCTCATCGAGTGGGTGATTCAACGTGTCGGCCCACAGACCACAACCGGAGAGTGGCACGACTGGTTGAACAAGGCTGATACCATTATCCACGGAGGGAAGTAGAAACATGAATGTCGCGAGGGCCGCACGACAGCTGCGCATGACTCAAAAGACCGTGCTCCACCTATGCAGAACCGGAGGGCTTAATGCCTGCAAACGGAATGGAGTGTGGGACATAGCGCCGGTGTTCGGCGAGCATGTGTTCACTGTCAAGGCCCTCGCCGACGCCATGAACGTGTCCACCCAACTCATACGGCGCATGTGTATCGACGGGACGTTGAGCGAAGCACAGAAGGTGGGCGGAAGCTGGCGGATCCCAATGAGCGCAGCCGTGGAACTCATGCGAAGGAGACTGAGCATTGGTCAAGCTGAATAACGTCACGCTGGTTGCTATCGACTGCGTGGATACAAAGCGTATCATGTACGCTGTCCGGCAGACGCTCAGCGAGTGTGACTTCCCTCACATCAGGATTTTCTCGAGCCGAGAGGTGGGCTCGCCGGATTGGGTTGCGATACCAGAACTCACCACGCGAACCGACTACAGCACGTGGTTGCTCAGAGAGTTGTGGCGTCATGTCCCTACTACTCACGCGCTCATTATCCAGCACGACGGCTTCGTGTTGAATGGGGAAGCGTGGAATCCGGCTTGGCTCGAATACGACTACATCGGTGCGCCGTGGTCTCAGTTCGAAGACGGCAACCGGGTAGGCAACGGCGGATTCTCGCTGCGGAGCTGGAACCTGCTCTATCACGCGGACGGACTCGTACAGCCGGGCATGCGTATCGACGCCGAGGATTGCTTCATCTGCCGGGATCACTACCACGACCTGTTGGCGTGCGGTATCCGGTTCGCGCCGGTCAATGTCGCCATGCAGTTCAGCGTGGAGGGTATCATCAATCACCCCAAGGTGTGGGCCGGTCAATTCGGCTTCCACAATCCCGGAGCTACAGACCTCACTCGATGGCCCGGCCATCGCAAGTATTACGTCCAGCACATGTTCTCAGAGCATGGGATAAAGGAGGAATCGTGAAGTGGTCGACGGTCGGGCGGATATTTGTACATCTGTTTCTCATGGTCGTGCTCATTGCACTCGCTGTGCTCGGAGGATTCCAAGCGGCCATCATGTTCTTTGAGAGAACTGCTACGTGGCAGGATTTTCTCGCACTGCTGGCGATAGTCGCAGTCGCGCTAGTGGTGATCACAATCTGGACTGCGTTCGAGAGGACTCGCTGGTGACTAATCTCGTGAAGAAGCGACCGCCGCTGTTCAAGCAGGGCGTCGATATGGAGAGGTGGGAGGAGGGGAGCCCGGAGTATCAGCTCGCCGGATTCCTCGGGTGCATTCAGGTGCGAGAGTGGCGGCTCATGGAAGACTTCATGCAGGTGAGCTACGCGCAGGGACTTGACAGCGTGCCGGCAACGATGCAGTCGATGTTCGGTGCCTACGACGTGGAGCGCGTCTTCGCCATCGACCGCCGCGACATACCGGGGCTGCAGGGCTCCGTGGCGATCGACCTTATCGCGCTTCTCAACTGGAGATTTGGAGACGGCCGGATAGCAAAGCACAAGGTGCGATTCCGATTGGTCAGGGAAACCCCCGAGGGGGAGTGCAGCCCTACCGGCCAGTGGGGGGTCAACCCGGTATCAATGCGCCGCGTGCAGAAGGGGAGGGTGATCGAGTGAACTGAACACACAGCCGGTAAATATGGGTTCAGGGAGGGTCAGGCGCTTCGGCGTCTGGCCCTTTCTCTTTCGGAGTCAGGCCCCCCTGCGCTCGGAGTCAGACCCCCCTGCGCCCGGAGTCAGACCCCCCTGCGCTCGGAGTCAGACCCCCAAAAGAACGCGCATGCATCCGCTTAGGGGGAATCCGAAAAAAAATGCGGATTTCCCCATTTTTTCCTTGTACTTCACCCTGTTTGTGGTATAATACAGATACAACAACAAACACCAACAAGGAGCAAGGAAATGAGATACGTAAACGGACGCAAGCTGTTTACCATTCATTCAAAGAAGACAGGGAAGCCGGTTGAGTTTCGCCCTCAGTGCATTTCTGAAACCGAGCGCGGCGCAATTATCGATTGGTGTTACAAAGCGTATGGTCCTCGGTGGCGCTCCCCCAAGTTTGATCACGAAGGTACTATCTCACTGTACACCGCAGTCGAATCGAAGGAGTCGTAGCCATGAGAATGCACAATCTCGTAGCAGGGCAGCAGGTTCGCACAACAGTCGACAAGTACACTCAGGAGATCAAGGTACACACGCTGTTCGCCGGGGAGACCTACAGGACACGTCAGGAGATCATCGACAACACGATCCGCAACCGCCACCGCGACCAGCTGGCTTTCGCAATCAAGGCCCCCGGCATTATCACCGCCGACTATCCGGGCAAGGCCGCACAGCTGGCAGCAGAGCGTGAGTGCTATCGCAACTGTGTGTTGCTCGAAGACGGCGACGTGGCGAACATCGAGGGCAATCGTTTCGAGATTCGCCTGTCGAACCGCACGGACTACAGCAACGGCGGTCTGTCGTTCATCGCACTCCCCGACATGCGGGAGCTGAGATTTCTGGCGAAGCTGGTAGAAGACGGCGTGGGCGTCTACCAGTCGGATGCAGTCGAGGTCGACTGGATCGCAGCTGCCGGCGCGGAGCGATACGTCGAGGATGCTCGCCCGAAGTACGTCCGGTACTTTCAGGAGCAGGTTCAGCTCAAGGGATTTGTCTGGATCACGGAAGACGACAAGGTGTGGATAACGGGACGCGGTCTGCAGATGCTCGACAAGTACCGCGACGAGCTGCAGCGCGTAGACTGAGGCCAACAGCAACCAATACTAGGAGGTGTCAAATGCTGCATACCTGTCAGAATTGCGGAGAAGCGTGGAGCGGAAACTACATACTTGCTCACCCGGAAGAATTCGATGTGAAGCCGGAGAGCAGGGGCGTCGTCGAGTGCCCGAACTGCGCACCGAAGAAACTGCCCGGATGCCCCGACGACTACACGGTCAACCCCTGTCTCGCTCGGAAGTTCGTGCTCCGACTCGCGACGAGCGAGGGCAAGGTTTGGTATGCCGGGTATCACCTGCCGCCGCTGTTCGCCGAAGCCGACGTGAGCAAGCGCATCAAAGGTGCCTACCGCGTCTCAATCGAGCAGTCGCTCGAAGCAGCCATGGAGGGCATCGACATGCGCACGGATTTGGACGCCCTTTGCATCACCCCCGGTCTGGAGGGTGTCGAGTATGTCTAGAACGCCGAAGACGGTGCCTATCGTGCGGCTCAAGATGGTTCGAGAGCAGCGGGTACCCTACCACACCATCAGCAGCAAGCGAGACGTTCAGCAGCTGCTATGGCGGATATTCGACGGGGCAGCAGTGGAGCACGTAGTCGCAATCGGAATGGACAACGCCAACGTGCCGACCATCATCTACCGTGCCGGGATCGGGGGAGCGGACAACTGCGGGTGCTCCCCCGCCTCGATAACCAAGGCGCTGCTACTGGCGAACGCCACCGGGCTCATTCTGGTTCACAACCACCCGGCCGGCACGCCTCACGCGAGCGAAGCAGATTGGATTCTCACCACCAGAATGAAGGAGGCGTGTCGACTGTTCGATATTGCACTGCTCGATCACATCATCGTCGGGCCGGATCCCGACTTCATCAAATCCATGCGCGAGCTACCGAGGTGGCCGCGCTGAAAGGAATCACCATGCCAGCACCATACCCAATCGCAACCGGGGAAGAAGGACGCACCAAGCTGCGAGACGCCGTATACGCTGCTATCGCGGACATCACCAGTTCGCAGCCGGAGCTGAATCGCGGGACGCTCGGAGAAATGCAGTCATACGTCGCCCACATCCTTAGACGCCCCATGGTACGGGAAGCCATCGTCACCGAACTCAAGTACGACCGAGACAACGACCAGCTGCGCCAGTTCTTCGGGGTTTGCTGCAGGTAGTCAGGCCCCCCGGAGTCTCGGAGTCAGACCCCCCCCTGCGCCCGGAGTCAGGCCCCAGACAAAACGCGTTTCTTCATGGGCACGGTTTTCGACGTGTCACAGACCGAGGAGAACGACAATGCGTAAGGGCCTCAGATGCGACATCGTCCGCAGAGAGGAACAGGACTGCAGCAACGGCGGTATCTCCTCGCGGTATCGCCGTGTCACACTCGTCGGGGACGACATTCAGGGGCCTTTCGAGGTGCGCCCGGATGCCCCGGCGGTCAAGCTGGTACGTCGGAAAATCGCTGGACGCGACTACGTTCACGCAGAGCCGGCCGACGAACCGACCAAGCCCGGTCACACGAGCTACATGATGGGCGGAACATTCATCTGGGTGAGCGACTCTCGTTTTCCCGGCACCTATCCTATCCCACTCCATGACCGTACAGAGTCGTGGGAAACCTACGACGCTCTCTCGCGCGACTAAGGAGAACGAAAATGCATAGCTCAATTTTCAGCACGAGAAACGACGCGATCAACGTGAGCCACATCGTCTACGTCAGTCCCTTGTGGGTGATACCGAAGGAGAAACGAGCCGACCTCAACACCCACATGTTCAAGATCGTCACGTCGCTCGGAGCAACCTACTGCCGCTACTACTCACTCGAAGCAGCCCGGAAGGCGCGGGGCGCACTCTATGCGATGATGCGCGAGGCAATGCCGAATATGTACACGCACGATCTCGCGATGTTCGACCCGGCCAGAGTGGTCTCCATCGGTAGCGTATTCGAGCTGTCCAATCCGATCGACGACCGGACGCACGCCATATCGATCACCCTCGACACCGCAGACGAGAAGCACAGTCACGTGATGCTGAGGTACAAGTCCGAAGACAACGCGAGGCGCGGCCGCAGAATCCTTTGGGCCGTGGTAGGAGCCGCATACGATTCACTCGCCACCACCAACGAAGAAGACGGAAACTAGGAGGAGTCATGTCAAAGTCAGACCGCAGCAGAGCACCGTGGAAGTATCAGGATCGCATTGTCGTGGACGCGGACGGCAAGCCGGTAACGGGCATCGTCCCAAGCAGGATGAAGCCCGAGGATCTCCGGGGTATCCTCAGCGCGACCAGTATCATGCCCCGCACTATGAATCTCGTTCGGGCGCTCATCGCTTCGGACGACGACAAACGCTGTCCGTTCTGCTCCAAGAAGGAGTGGGGAGAGGATTTGCACGACGAGGGCTGCATCTACAAGGAGGCATATGAGATCATGTCTCTCGCCCGGATGTCGAAATTCGTCTCACTCGACGGGGTAGGCGAGAAGGAGCAGTCGAACATGATTGCCCTTCTCTCGGTGGTCAAGCTGGCCCGGAAGTCGATAGACGTCAGCCTGATTCGTACCTCGAAACGCGCTCAGGAGCATTGGGAGAGCGTCGCCAACGCAATCGACATCGTACTCGAACAGGTGGAGGGATAAGCCATGCATTCGCCTGCGGTCAACATAGCCGAAGGGAAGTCACAATGAGCATACCACGTCGGAAGCTGCATTCGTACCGGGGACGGCTCCCCTGCATCCACACCATCCGCGCCGACGAAGAAGCCAGCCGGAGCATGCCGGAGCCATGCGAGGAGTGCGACAACGTGGACAACTGCCATCACTGGCATGACCCTATTGCGTGCGGAGCTGTTTCAGACCCGAGGGAGCCGTAAGCAGGTAGGGGGTTGCGGTAGCAACCAGTATGTATTATCTTACTCATGCAACAACAAGGAGCGCCAACAATGGCAAGGCAAGCAGCAGAGCCCAAACAGAAACGCCTTTCGGTCGACATTGACGCCGACGTGAAGGAACGTCTCGACGCTCAGTGTGAGCGGCATTCTGTCCGGCAAAACAGCGTAGTCAACAAGGCCGTCCGGAGGATCGTCGAATCTCTGGAGGAGACAGAGCCCGTCGTATGAACACGAGCAATTTCGCCAAGCACGGAGGGGACCCGAACGCGGTAGCGATTTGCCGGCGTCCCCCACACTGGTTCAAGGGTCAGGTCTACAAGAAGCTGGCGCCGTCGAGCGAGTTGCTGCGACAAGGCAGGAAGAACGAACTCACCACCGAGGGCTGGAAGCAGGCATACGTGGAGCAGGTTCTCGACAAGCTGGATCCGACGGTCGTGGTTTCCGAGTTGGGGCCGGGCGTGATCATGCTTTGCTTCGAGGGCGCAGGAAAACCCTGCCATCGGCACTACGTCGCCGAGTGGCTGCGCGATGCAGGATTCGACTGCACCGAACTCGACAAGGGCCGTCCCCGCACCAAGCGTGCCAGCAAGGCAGCTCCGGTGACCTACTCCAAACCCCAAGAGTTTGCGTCTCCGCAAGACAAGCTCCAGCGTTGCTACGAGCGATTGCTTGAGCACCCTATACATTCCATCTTCGCCCCGCGAGGTGAGATCATGTCCATCATACGGCAGATTCGGGAGGCCCTCACAGCAGGAGCCATTGCACCCGAACGCCACATGAGGTATGTTGAGCTGGTAGAAAGAAAATTCGCGTAACGCTGCCGGGTCGTCTAGTGGCGTCCCCTCGGGGACATAGGATACCGCGTTCTCAGCGCGGAGACTTGGGTTCGACTCCCTTCCCGGCACCCATATCAGAGCCGTTGGCATCCTGCCAGCGGCTTTCTCTTTTTCAGGAGCGAGAGCCATGCAAGGTCTATCGACAATCTTCCTCGGGGCGACCCCCGCGCCATTCCGGCCCTTCCTTCTCGCCACATTCAAGCACCTCAGAGAGACCGGCAAGTATAAGCGTCTCATCGTACCGTGCGTCGGCAATCTCACGATCCCACAGATAGCAGTGAAGGCCGGATGGCCGGCCGGCAATATCTACGCGAGTGACGTCAGCACCTACACCACCGCGCTCGTTGCAGCCATCAAAGGCGAACCGCTGGACAGCCTCGGGCTCACCATCGAGCACGAGTATTGGGATCGGATTTGCAAAAAGACGAAGGTGCGCGGCATCGAGGAGCTGTTCATTCTCATGAAAGCTCTGCAGCTGCGCGAAGACATGCAGTATGAGGCCGACTACATCAACGCCCTACTGGAACAACCACGGAAGTACAAGAGGAGTATCACGGCACGCATCGAGGCTCTCCGCAAGGAATTGAAGACCATGAGATACAAGGTTGCCGATCTCCGCGACGAGCTGTACCGCTGCCACGAAGACCCGGAAGCCGCCGTGTATTTCAATCCCCCGGTGTACTCGAAGGGCTACCAGAAAATGTTCTCGTTCCGCGACGTGATACCGTGGGCGTCGGCTCAAGTCGAGGAGTTCAACTGGAAAGCCGAATACGATTCGCTGCTACAATCGCAGTTTCGCGGAAGCGCCCCGCTTCACCTCTGGTATCTGGTAGCCGAACCCAAGCCCCACATGACGAAATCCGTAGTGTGTCTCATCGAGAAGTCCGTCGAGAAGCACGAGCACATCATCTGCAACCGGCCGGCGGAAATTCCCAAGCGGCTCAAGCGCATCATATCGCGTAAGGAGCTGGAAATGAAGCCGTTGGATGTGCCGATTTTCAGCAAGAGCGACGTGATTCGACCGGACAGCGAAGTGACATGGATTCACACCAAGGCGGAGCACGCTCATTACTACCGCTCCCTGTGGGCGCACCGTCTCGGGAACACGAACGCCGAGCTGTATACGCTGTGGTTCATCGACGGTAAGCTGTTCGCCACCTGCGGATTTCACCTTATGGATCTGTTCTTGCTCAAGACCGACATGATATTCGAGAACTTCGGTTTCGGTGTCTGGCACCCCAAATACACCAACCTCGTGCGGCTGCTCATGAACTGCCTTTGCACCAAGGAGACGAAGGATCGGCTCATGGCGCTCCCGCAAATGCGCAAGAACAAGCTCTACCAGCTCAACGGACTCAAGACCGCGTGTCTCAGCCTATACCGGAAGGTACGTCTGAACACCGGGATACTCGACATCACCCTGCGAGAGCGGCTTCCCAACGGCATGTATCGTCTCATGTACGAAGCTCCGTTCCGCGACAAAACGTACTCTGACTGCGTGAAGGAGTACATAGCCGAAGTGGAGGCCAAGAGTGGCGAAGCCAAGTGAGAAGGACTATGAGAAGGTAGCAGAACTGGAGAACGGACTCGAGTTGTGGCGGGTCAATATCGACAGCCTGCGCGAGCAGGATCGCAACGCCAACGTCATGAGCAAGAAGCATTTCGATCTGCTCATGAAGACCATCAAGCGCGACGGCCGGCTGGAGCAGCTGCCCTTCTGCATGTTCAACGCCAAGAAGGAACAGCTCGAAATCATCAGCGGCCATCACCGGGTCAGAGCGTCACGGATGGCAGACAAGACTCATATCTTCGCGCTGGTAGAGACCAATCAGCTGACCAAGGCTCAGGTAGTCACCAAGCAGCTCGCCCACAACGCCATACGCGGAGAGGACGACAAGAATCTGCTCCGGGAGCTGTTCGAGGAAATCGACAACCTCAAGCTGCAGGCGGAGACCGGAATCGACCCGGAGAGCCTCGGGGTATACACCTCACTGGAAAGCGCCAAGCTCGACCACATCAACCTGCAGTATGACTTCAAGGTGATGCAGTTTGTGTTCCTCCCCGCGAACATGGACAAGGTAGAGCGGACGTTCGAGTTCATGGAAGCCGAGAAGAACTGTCTCGCGTCCATCGAAGCATTCGAGCCGTTCATCAAGGCCATGCGCCTCACCAGCACCAAGGGCGGGATACGAAACGTCAATAGCATTCTGCTACGGATGTGCGAGATAGTCACCGCGCACTACGCAGCTCAGGATGCAGAATCGGAGGCTGAGGATGCATCTGGAACAGATTGAGTTCCTTGCGAGAGTCCGTGAATTCATGCCGGCGCACTTCTCCGGGGCAGAGCGTGTGCTTGAGATAGGAAGCCTCGACATCAACGGCACCGTGCGCAGCGCCTTCTCACCCGATGCTGAGTATACCGGAGTCGACGTATCAGAGGGGCCGGGTGTGGATATTGTGTGCAGGGGAGACGAATTCGACCCCGGAGACGACATAAGGTACGACGTTGTAATCAGTTGCGAGACTCTGGAGCACGATCCGCATTGGGGCGCGACTGTTGATAACATGGTGTACCTGCTCAAGCCCGGCGGGTTCTTCCTTCTCACATGCGCGACCACCGGGAGAGCGGAACACGGTACCCCAACAACCGAGGGCGGGAATATGAGCCCCACACCCGGATACTACGAGAACAGAACCCCGAATGATATACTCTCTCTGGAGGGGTTCTGTGCTTCGTTCCGTCGTTTCGGTTGGGAAGTGAACGACGCCCACCACGACCTGTACATGTGGGGACTGAAGAGGCACTGAGAGCACCTGAGCTTGAGCGAGAGGTGACATGATGTCTGAAAACCGCGAGGGGATGGCCCGGCACCTCCCCTTACCGACAGCGAGTAGGCCGGTGGAGAACACGTGGCGAAGCAACCCGCGAAGTCGAAGAAATCCGCCCCTGCGAAAAAGAAACCCAAGCAGGCCCCCAAGGCCAAGCGTGGCAGGCCGTCATTTACTCCAAAAGAACAACACTTCGCCAAGGTACGTGAGGCCGCAGCAGCCGGGTGCTCACATAGGGAAATCGCCGATTTGCTCGGCATTTCGTATAGCTGCTTCAAGAACCATAAGGAGCAATTTCTACCCCATATCGCACGTGGGAAGGAATCTGCTGCCGCTGCCATTGCCACCAAGAAGGTCGAGAGTGCGCTCCTCAAGGCGTGTCTCGGCTACAGCTACAAGGAGGTCACAACCAGCCGGAGAGTCACAGCCGACGGGAAAGCAGTAGTATCGAAGCGGGAGCATACGAAGCGCGTTCTCCCGTCGGTAGCAGCAATCGAATACTATCTCGACAACCGGGCAGCTGCCAAGTGGGCGGTACCAGCGAAGGTCAAGCGTCCTATCGACACGAGCGAACAGATTCCGGTCTCGCTGGACTTCGAACCGCCGGCAGCTCGCACCAAACCCGCAGAGGAGGAGAACCGTGAAAAAGGGTGATGTCGTAGCAGTCCTGCCAACCGACGATGTGCTCGGAGACTTCGGAGCTGAGTGCAACGGGCTGATTGGTGTCGTTAAGTCGACCAGATCGGCAACGCAATATGAGGTCGATGTAGAAATCATGACGCCGGGATACGACACGGTGACAGATGACCACTTCTACAAAGACGAGCTGTTGGTCGTCGGAGAGCTGTAATCTCAAGCCGCTCCCGGCTCCCCGAGGGTGGAACCTTGTGGGTTGTGATTGAGTTTAAGGGCCTCGATTACTGTACCGGGAGCGGCCCTTTCTGGAGTGAATATGCGTGAGTTTTGGTGGACAATCGAAGACCTATTCTACGTGATGCTCTACAGCGACATGGCAGAGCGTCACGGTCTCAGGATTCCCGAAGCCATTGACAAGAAGATGTGGTACAACGCCGGCCGTCCTTACAAACACGGTCGTCGGAAGTTCTGATACTGTTCACCGTCAACTATCAAGTGGGGTAGTCATGGAAGCGATACTGAGAACTGTTTCAGCGTTCATCGGGGTAGGTGTTCTGTTGTACGGAGTCATAGCCTTGGGCATGGCTCACGAGACCGCAGGCGCAACGGTGGTGCACGAAATCTCAGCCATCTGTTGGGCCATCCTCGGAACGCAGTTCTTGAGACTGGCGAAGAAGTAGCGTGCTGCTCACGTTCTCCGCTCGGCAATACACCTGCACGCGTAAGCGGCGGTTTCGAAGCAAGGCGTCGGCTACGAAGTACGGTCGGTATCTCGCAAGCCGGCGTCAGTTCAAGAAGCGCAACGAGAAGCCGCAGAGGCTCTACCCGTATCACTGTCCCTACTGCGGCATGTGGCACCTGAGCGGTCAGAAAGGCACCAACCCCTACCACCGCGAATTGATTGAGAGAAAGTAATGGCAGTCGTCCGCAACACCGACCGCTGGACAGTCCCATACGACGAGAAGCTGATGCAGGACGCTCTCTATCAGGACTTGGCTACCAGAAAGTATCACCCCGTCGCACCCAACTGTTGCCTGTTCGGTTGGGAAGCCGATATGCTGGCTCTCACATCGAGCGGCTACATCTGCGAGTACGAAATCAAGGTCACTCGCTCCGACTTTCTCGCGGACGCCAAGAAGACAGAGAAGCACGAAGCACTGAGGAGTGGCGGTGTGCGGTATCGCTATCGCTACCGGGATCGCACCGAAGTTGTTCCGCGCAAGTGGGATCTCGAACACTACGGCGACTCGTTGTATTGCGAGGACGGTATCTGGTTTCGACGGTGCAAGCGTCCCGCCCGGTTTTTCTATGTCGTGCCCGATGGCATGGTTGGTACAGACGAAGTTCCTGACTACGCCGGGCTCGTTACTATCTCACCCGCGTTGCAGGTTTCGAACTGGCTCGGGCACGTGAAGAACGTCAAACCAGCCAAGCTGCTCCACAAGGAAAAGGCGACGGCCAAGCAGCTCCAGACCATAGCCACGTCGATGATGTATCGATACTGGTCATTCCGAATCAAACACGAAAAGGAACGGCTGCAGCGAATGGAGAATGCGTATGTCAATCGGTAACTGGCAACCGGCCTTCATCGCCCGGCGCATGCAGGTGGGGGAGTACGTCACCAAGCTCTCGCGCAAGGAAGCCGCTGCGCTGTGCAGAGAAGCCTCACGGATACGCCGTCGAGAGGGCGGCACACTCACCATCTGGAGAGGCAAGTCGCCGGATGGCAAATACGTAGCCAAGCGAGTAGCGTAATGGACGACCACGAGATCGAAGAACTGCTCAACAGCAAGAGCGAACAAGAAACCGACATGGAGACGCTCAAGGCCCACGTGGTGGAGCTGCGAAAACGCTTCGACTCGGTGCGCATCTTCTGCACCCGCGACAAGCCGAACATGGCCGGCACCATGAGCTGCGATTGGGGGGGCGGAAACTGGTTCGCTCAATACGGTCAGATTGTCCAATGGGTTGAACAAGAATCGAAGGAGGAGTAGGATGTCGAGACTGTCTGTGGTATACGAACCGAAGGGCCGGGCGCGTGAATACGCGGAGCTGGCGGTCAACCTCTACGAGACCTGTCCACACGCATGCACCTACTGCTATGTCCCCGGTGCCATGCACAAGAAACCCGAGGCGTTCAAGCAGCCTGCCGTCGCCCGGAAGGACATCATTGGCCGGCTGGCTCAAGACTGCCGCCAGCTGCGGCACGACACACGGCAGGTACTCTTCTGCTTCGGTTGCGACCCCTACCCTACCCATTACCACTCCATGCTTGACCGAGTGACCACACAGGCGCTCATGCTCATGCGTGACCACGAGATCGGCGTCGCGGTTCTCACCAAGGGCGACACCCTCGCGGCAATGGCGGACATGCCTTTACTCCAGCGCCCCAACTGCAGATTCGGCGTTACGCTCACGCACATGCATCCGACCATGTACCAGAAATGGGAACCGGGAGCCTCGCGCCCATCCGACCGGGTGGCTGCTCTCTCGAAGGCGAAGTCGCTCGGCATACCTACGTGGGTGAGCATCGAGCCGGTCATAGATCCCGAGGAGTCACTCGAATGCATCGACTACGCCGCGGAGTATACCGACGAGTTCAGGCTCGGGAAGCTGAACCATCACGGCGCGATCGAGCGGAAGGTGGATTGGGCCGACTACCTGCTCCGGGCGACGAACCGCTGTATCCGTCATGGAGTCGCGTACAAAATCAAAGACGACCTCGCGGAAGCAGCAAGGGAGTAGTCATGCCATACGAACCCGGTACGAAAATCGACGCGAACCCCTGTCCGTTCTGTGGTGGAGCCGAGACGTATATCACGGAGCACAAGGGCGTTGGCAAATGGGGAGTGTGGTGTCACAGCTGCTACGCAACCGGCCCGATGCTGTCGAGCCGTGAGCTGGCGATCTTGGCGTGGAACGCGAGAGCGCCGGTTCAGCAGGGAAGGGCAACCGTTACTTTCGTGCCGGACAACCCCGGCGAGTCATTCGATATGTTCTCCAAACATTGCGTTCTCCACAAGCGACACCCGGACTACCCGGAGCCAATGTGCGTGCCGACCACAGAGAGCAGATACATTCACCCTTGCCGTGAACAGAACTGCCCCCGGAAACGACAATGAGCCGCACTGTCATAGACGGGAAGTACAAATGCGAATGGCTGCCCACTCAGGCAGCCTTAAACACTGTGCTCCGGGAGCAGATACCCAACCTCATGTACTGCGGTGGCTTCGGCTGCGGGAAGTCACGATACCTCGCGGAGCTGGCGTTCAATCTGGCGTGTGCCGTCCCCGGAATCGAGATAGGCGTATGGCGAAAAACGATGGTGAGCCTACGCGGTACCACTCACCGACTGTTCATCGAGCAGGCGTGCCCCACGGAGTACCTCGGCTACTACAACCGCAGCAGCATGCTCACAATCATGAAGAACGGGAGTCGTCTGGATTGGCTCGGGATGGACAACATTCAGGGCAAGGGCTCATACTGGTTCGACGTGAATCTGGTAGACGAGAGTATCGAGTTCGAAGAAGACGAGCTGAAAATGATGGAAAGCCGCCTCAGAGGCCAGCATCTTGAGGTTCCCTTCCAGCTCTACTCCACCAACCCCGGTGCGCCCGGAAGCTACCAGCACACGCTATTCCCCATCAACGAGAAGAAAAGCGACAAGGAGCGCGACCCGGACTACCGATACTTCGCGGCGACCAGCTACGAGAACTTCCACAACCCGGCGTCGTATTTCAAGCGGCTCGACAAGTGGAAAGGAACGCGCTACTACGAGCGGTACGTGCTCTCAAAGTGGACAGCGTTCGAGGGTATGGTATGGGATCAGTACGAACCCGAGAAGCATCTAATAGAGCCGTTCCCCATCCCCGCCAACTGGCCCAAGTACGCGGCTGTGGACTTCGGGTACGTGGATCCATTCGTGATGCTGTGGATAGCCATTGACCCCGGCACCGGGAAGCGGTACGTTTACAGACAGTTCTACATGACGCACCGACTCGTGCGTGACGTTATCCCGGTGGTGCGCGGCGTCACCGAGAAGTGCAACGAGCAGCTGGAGGAGATAGTCGCTGACCACGACGCTGAGAACCGTGCGCAGTTCGAGCAGGACTGGAGGAAGACGGAGCCAGCAAACAAAACCGTGCTCTCAGGCATTCAGGATGTGGCAGAGCTGTTTCTCGACGGCGACGACGGCCTGCCGATGCTGTACATTTTCAACAACGATTGGAGCGAGCGCGAGGGCTTCTGGTATGGACTCATGGACAGCGACCCGCTCCTCGAAGAAATCAACGCGCCCACGTGTCTACAAGAGGAGATTCCCGGCTATATGTGGGCCGACAAAGACAAGCCGGTAAAGGACAAAGACCATGCGTGCGACGCACTCCGGTACCATGTCCACACGGAAAATGCGCAACAGGAGCTGACCAGTGGCCAAATTCGAACGAGCCGACCGTTCTCGCGGCGGTAAGAAAAGCCGCAAGAAACCCGAGGGAGGCCCCATCGACGCTATGGAGAGACGGCTTTTGCTCAAGCAGGAGCTACTCGACTACCAGCGCCGATCCGCTACCCGCCGCTACGCCCGACGGTAGACCCCACAGGAAAAAACGCTACATGCTGTGTATGTGAGCAGCCTCGCGCACGCTATACTGTGTGTAGCGATGGCCTTCGTGCTGTCACGATCCACCTCCTTTGCTTGCGGGGCCGGGGCATTGGCCGTCCCGGCCCTTCACAACCGAACAGGAGAACCGCCATGAGAGCACCGAATCCAAACTGCCCGGTGTGTCACGGGAAGCACGTCAACGTATACAAACGCCAACGCGAGGAGTGTCCCAAGTGCTGGCCGGCGGAACAGAAGAAGTCGAAGCCTGCCAAGCGCACAGGCGGCAAAGAAGAGACCAAGGAAGAGGACGGCGTCGCACCCGCAGACCCCAACGGTGACTGAGCCCCATGTCGCAACCCACTAAGCAGTACGACATCTACGCAGCCGTCCTTAATTTCAAAGAGGAAGTCACGGCGTTCAGCCATCCCTACCGCAGTTACTCGTGGGTGCCGGAAGCACACCAGCGCCGGTTGCAGGCATACGAGATTCTCGCTGCGTTCTACATGAACTACAGCCGGGATTATCGGAAGTCGCCTGAGAGCGGAGACGACGGGGACAACGACGACATTCTCGAAATGGGTGACGCTGCATGGCTGTGCAACAAGCTCAAGGATAAGGTGCTTGGCGAGCGTGTTCGTCTCAGTATTCCGCTCCCGCGTGTGCTCAAGGACAACGAGCAGGAAGCCGAAATACTGGCCCGGCGCGAAGCTGTGCTGCAGGATTGGTGGGACAGCCAGAACATCTCAGCAGCAGTCGATGAGAACGAGACCAAGTGCAGCTACCTCGGGGACTGCGTATACGTCGTGGGGTGGAGAGGCGAAGACCACGAGCCGGCCATCACCACATACGACCCCGGCTTCTACTTCCCAAGCGGCGAGATATACGAAGACTCATGGGAGGAGGGCGGCGGCAAAGTTCTCAGCCGGGTCATGTTCGCGTGGGAAGAAGAAACCGACGAAGACGACTCATTTCTGATTTACCGCGACGTCTACGAGCTGCGCAGGTTCGGAGAAAACGACACGCGGTGCTATCGCCAGAGTGCCTACTACTCGTCCTCGACTCAGGACACCAAGACCATCGAGGAGCTGGAAGAAAGCGACCTCACATACGACGAGTCGGAAACGTGGGTGGATCTCGGTATCGCTTTCATGCCGGTCGTGCACGTTCCCAACTTCCGCCTGCAGGGCGAAATGTACGGGCTCTCGAATCTCACGCACCACCTCCACAACATCGACAGCATCATAAACACGGACACCGACCTGTCGAAGAACAGCACCAAGCTCGGCGGCGTGACGTGTTTCGTATCCGGGGACAGCATCAGCATCCCGCGTGACTCAACCACCGGGGAATATGTCGCGGTGGAGATTCAGCCCGGAAGCCTGTATGTGCTCGGCAAAGACGGCCGGCTGCATGTCCTCGACACCTCCACGATGCAGAAGGCATTGCTGGACACAAAAGACTACCTCAACGAGAAGCTGATTCGAAACACCGGCATAACCGAAGTCGGAGCCGGCATGATGAAGGGCAGCGACCTTCCAAGCGGTATCGCGCTGCGAATCATGATGCAGCCGCTCATCGACAAGGTGAAGCCGATGCGCGAGCAGCGCCGGGTCGCATACACAGAGCTGTTCTGGATGGTGCAGCAGTTCTATCTCATGGAGGGAACCCCGGAGCAGAAAGCAGTGTTCGCCGGTACGCTCTACGATGTCGATATGGTGTTCGGTGAAATTGTCCCGGCAGACCGCGAGACGAAGCTCAAAGAATACCTGATCATCAAAGACCTCTTTGGCATTGACGAAATGCTGCGGATTGCCAAGGAGGAGGGAATGGATATCGACATTCAGGCCATCAAGGATGCTGCCAAGAAAGCAGCCGAAGACCAGCTCAAAATGGAACGCGAAATGTTCAACGCCGGAAGGCGTGAGGATACGGGCGAGGGCGACGACGAATGAACCAGCGGGAGTATCTTACTCGGCTTATCGATGCGCGGACTGCGACGAATATCGCGCAGGTTCGGACGCAGCGATATATCCGCGAAGCTCTCCAAGCCGCCTACAACGAGATCGCCGACATTCTGGCCCTCAAATCGCCGGGGACGCTCACACACGCTTACTACCTCGGGCGCAAAGCCGAGATAGAGGGCATCCTACACCAGATGGCACTCGACATCAACAGCAACACCCGATTCGGCATGCGGTACGCCTCAAGCCAAGTTACGGGGCTCTACAAGGAGCTGGCGAGCAGGTACGCCGGAGACCCCGCTATCATCCGCGCCATGCAGGGCGCATTCTCCACGGTGCCCATCGACGCGGTGGCGAACGAGATTCACCGGATCTACCCGGACGGTCGCAGCTTCTCACAGCGCATATGGCGGCTGGATAGGACCTCTCGTCGAGGGGTCAACCAAATCATCACCAAGGGAATCGCGAGGGGCCAGAGTGCCGTTAAAATGAGCCGTGAGCTGCGGCGCTACCTGTACGATCCGAGCCTGCAGCCGGGCACCACGTGGACAACCCACGCCACCAAGTCAGTCACCGGGCGCGGAACCATCCACTACAACGCTCTGCGTCTGGCAGCGACCGAAATCAACAACGCATACCGCGAGTCGATGGCGTTGCTCAACGGCCGCAGTCCTGTCACCTACGGTCTCAAGTGGCACCTGTCTGCGTCACACCCAATACTTGACATCTGCGACGTGTGGGCGGATTCCGACCTTTACGGTATGGGGCCGGGCGTCTATCCGTCGGCAGCAATACCGATTGACCATCCGGGCGGGAAGTGCTATTTCACGGACGTTCTTCGGCCGGCGAACCAGTGGAGTATGCCAAAACCGGAACCGGCGGTCAGACTTCATGCGAGGGAGTCGATTCTCGCTCCGCTGTCGTCGAAGAAAGGCGTTACACCGGGAATGCTTAACGCCGCGTGGAAGGTCTATCAGAACACTCAGGATCTCGTCAAGAAGGCGTATCCAAAAGCAGCATAGCCAGAGCCATTCGAGCAAGGAGACCACACATGGCAGGAGGAGTAGGAGGCAAGAAGCTCGGGGCATTCTCACAGGATGAGTTCACCGTATCACAGGCAACCATCATCCTGCAGAACCTTGCACCGGGGAAGTACGAATTCGACATCGGCCCCAAAGGCGTGAAGGTGTCTCGTGTCAGTCGGCGTTGGATCCAGAGGGAAGAAGTGACACCGGAGGACGTCGTTGGAATACCCAATACTAACGACGATTGAGCACCCGGCAGGGCTCATCCAAACTGAACCCGAGCCGAGACTATTCATAAACGGAGTCGAGGTATACGCTCCAGAAACCATCGAGGACTCAGAGCCTCAGAACGCAACCGGGTCGTGCCCGTAACAACGGAGGAACAGAATGGCAGTCAAGAGAGAAGAGATTGAAGCGAAGGGTAAAGAGCTTGGAATCGAGCTGAGCGAGGAACAGATTTCTGCGCACCTCACGTTGGGTATCCTGCCGACCAAGGAGGCCGGGGCCGGTGACGACGAGGAGGACGAGGACGAGGACGACGACGACAACCTCACCGCCGGCATGAAGAAGCGGGTCAGCAAGTTGGCAGGCCAGCGGAACAAGGCTCGCGAGGAGCGCGACGAGGCACGCAGAAAACTCAAGGAAATCACGGATGGGCAGACCAAACGTGAAGCCGAGAAGAAGAAGGAAGCCGGCAAGACGGAGGAACTGCTCACCGACGCCAACACCAAACTGGAGAAGGCACAAACGGCCCTCACCGCCGCTCGTGAAAAGGTGAAGACCAACGCCATCCGCAACGCTGTCACAACCGGGCTTATTGCAGCCGGCATCCTTGACGGTGTGGATGAGAGCAAGAGATCCGCTCGGATGAAAAAGGCTCTCAAACTGTTCGATCTCGAAGATGTCGAGTTCGAATGGAAGGACGAGGACTCATTCGAATACGAGCTGGATGATGTCAGCGATCTTGTCAAGGGGTTCAAGGAGGACAACGATTTCCTGTTCACGGGCGAGAGCGGGAACAACGAACCTCAGTTCCCCGAAGACAAGTTCCGGAATCGCACTCCGGGGAAGAAACCCAAAAAGAGCGAGAAACCGGATGAAGTTCGCGAGCGGCTGCGCGAAGCTGGTTTCTCCGAACTGTAACAGCCGTAGCAATATTCACGAAAGGGAACAACAATGCCGTACTACACCGACCGATACAGCACGGAAGCGTCGAATATTCTTCCGTCAGGGAAGGCCGGAGTCGCGCTGGCTGTTGGAGACCTTGTCTACATGGATTCCAACGGGCAGTGGCAGAAAGCGGATTCTGTCGCAGTTGGTGACACCACTCGCAAAGATGCGCAGGGTGTTATCGTCCAGACAGCTCTCCAGTACCAGATGGTGAGCCCGGTCAAGGTGGCAGACATCCGTGGTTACTCGGGTATGACCGTCGGCGCGAAGGTCTACCTCAGTGCGACCGCTGGTGAAGCTACCACGACCGCACCCACCGCGACAATCCAGCAGGTTGTCGGGTTCGCACGCAGCGCCTCGATCATCCGCTTCGACATTGGCGGAGCCAACGCCGGCGGGATGGATGTTGGCGGAGACATGTCGTTCAACGACATCGAAATGTTCGAGGACGATGCAGACGCTACGAGCGCAGTGCTCACCATGAAGAAGATTCGTGCCGCTGCGGTCGTGCAGAGCGGTGACGATCTCGGTATGATCAGCTTCAAGGGCTACGACGGCGATTCCTATGCCGAGGCAGCTCAGATCCTCGCCGAGGTCGGTGGAACCCCGGGTGATGGCGACATGCCCGGAAAGATATCTGTCAAGATTTCCCCTGACGGTGCTGAGGCTGTGGCAACGGTTGCTGAGTTCACTGCCGCAGACATGGCTATCACCAGCGTCACAGAAGATGCTGTTGACTCAACCATCAGCTTCAAAAAGGCGCGTGCTGCGGCAATCGTGCAGGACAATGACGACCTTGGGGGCATCAACTTCAAGGGTAGCAACGGCACCACCTTCGACACGGCAGCGGCTATCGTCGGTGAGGTGAACGGGACGCCGGGTGCAACAAACGACATGCCCGGTCGTATCGTGATCCTGTGTACGCCTGACGGTTCGGCTACGCCGGGTGAGGTCATTCGTTTCGCTTCCGGTCTCGTGACACTGGCAGACAGCGTTGACATCGTGCTCAACACGAGCACTGGCTCCATGATTGGCACTGCGGCTAATCAGAAACTCGGGTTCTTCGGTGCGACTCCAGTTGTGCAGCAGGCGCACATCGCGGACATGACCGACACAAGCGCAACCGACCAGAAGGCTCCGTTCAACACACTTCTGGACGAGCTCGAAGCCCTTGGACTGATCGCCACGTCGTAATCGGTAGTCCGCCGACAAGGACAAGAAAGAAAGAGCAATGAGCGAAAGCACATCTGTAGAAACAAAGCGGCTGGAGGACTACAAGAGCCGTCTGGAAAGCGATTTGGCGCAGAACCAGAAGAAGCAGGTCACGCTTCGAAATGCGCTGAAGAACTTGGAAGCCACAGAGTACGGTATCAAAGGTGGCATCCAAGCACTGACCTTTCTCTTGAGTTCTCCGGTCGAGGAAGATACCGATTCTCACGACGGAAAGGACACGTAATCAATGGCAGAAAAGTACGATTTCGTACAGGGCGTGTTCAGTAACGAGTTCCTGCAGCTGAAAACGGACGACGATGTGTACCTCAAGGATCTTCTGGAACAGCAGGTGTTCCCGGCCTTGTCGATATACAACGCCGACGTGGAAGTGCTGTCACGGCTGCTCGCTTACAAACACGAAGACAAGGCGGCAAACGTCAAGCGTCTGTTCGCCGACAACTCATTCGCGGAAATCTCGGAGCATGAGGTTCCGCCGATGGGGCCGGACATGGAGAGCTGGAACACACCTCAGCCGCTCCACCGTTTCGGTTCGGGTAACAAGATGACCATGGAGGTTATCGTCCAGATGACCAGCAAGCAGATCATCGAGTATCAGAACTCGGTGTTCCGCGCAGACAAGGCGAAGATTCGTCGGCAGTTCTTCGAGAGCATGCTCAAGAGCACTCCCGACAGCACCGTCGACTGTCTCACCGCCAAGGCTGCAACCCCGAAGGCCTTCTGGAACGACGAAGCGTCTCAGGACACGCCGCGTTCGAACGGTCAGATCACGTTCGACGGCGACCACAACCACTACACAGCAGTGTCAACCGGCGATGCTCCGACCGCAGCAGAGGTGACGGCGCTCATCACAACCATTCTGGAGCATGAGGGAATGGGCGATGCGCAGATCATACTCTGGGCGCGTCAGGGCGGCGAGTCCATGAGCGACCTTCGGGATCTCAGTGGTTTCCGCCAGATTGAGGGCTATGCTGCTCTCATCGGTGCGGTGAACCCTGCCTACGAGCAGAGCGGAATCGCGCAGGCTCTCATCAACGCGAAGAAGCATTTCGGTCGCACTGCTCAGGCGGTGGGTACGTTCAAGGAAGCCATTGTGATGCAGACGCCGGACATTCCCGACGACTACATTCTGGCAACCGCGTACCTCGGTGACAACAGCCCGTTCGCTCCCATCGGATGGCGTGAGCACCCGCAGTTCAAGGGTCTCATCATGGCGTCTCCGACGAACGAGAACCCGATCATCGGGCACAACGCGCAGTACCGGCGTTACCTGAGTGGTCACGTGAACAACCGCGATGCCGGCGCAGTGCTGTACACCGGCGACACAACCTACGCAGACCCGACATTCGTCTGAGCGTAGCGACATCGTGACATAGACATAATGGAGGGGCGCGGGGTGTTACGCTCCGCGCCCTTTTGCAAAGGAGAGAGACAATGGCGAGAGGCAAAGCAAAGAGCGAAGAGCAGCAGGACACCGAGCAGCAGGTCGATGCACTACAGCAGGAAGCGGAGACCGCAGGAAGCGGCGAGACAACTGTAGTTGAAGAACCGGATGTCGAGCTGTGCACCTGTGAGAAGCCGGATTTCGGTGGGCAACGTCCACTCAGCAAAACGTGGAAGGGCAAGATCATGTGCCGGCGGTGTAGGGGGTTCAAGGTGTTCCCCTCACAGGAGCCGGCGGACTATCAGGGAAACGACCCTGTTGAGCTTCACATCACGAGGATGGCCGGGGCATACGACCGTGAGGGCATCCGTCTTCTCGTCGAGTACCGGAAACAGCAGGCACTTGAGAGGCTGGCCGACGCAGCCGAAGCAATCGTCGAGCACCTGAAAGGATAGGCATCATGGCTACTTACACCGCCACGGAGCTGAAAGACTATACGAGCGTCCCTGCCGTCAAGTCGTGGTCTGACGACAAGATTCTGCTTTTCCAGCAGACGGCCGAGAGCATTCTCACGAACCTCGACCTCGACACCACGCAGGACGGGTACGGCGACGCCTACAACAGCGCGGTGGTAGCCCTTTTCGATTGGCTGGCGGACAACCCCACGTCACTCAAGTCGTCGACGCAGGGGCGTGTCAGTAAGGACTTTACGATCGACGACCTTCCTGCAACCGTCTCGATGCTGCTCAAGAAATACACAGGCGGTTCTCAGGGTACATTCTCCCCGGCTCACTTCTCCCGCAAAGACATTGGACTGAGGTAGCTATGGCAGAATACGTGAGCGTGAATTTCAACCGGAAGGACTGCGCCCAACTGAAGGACGGCGACGTCCTCCGGTTTTGCAATGTGGCGCAGGAAGCCCCGCACACCCGGCTCAAGTGTTTCGGGCGCAAGGTTCACTTTATTCATTGCAACGTCGCCAGAGTTGAGGAATGGCCGGAAGCGACGTTCGAGGACTGCCCTCAGCTCGGGAATCACTTGCCCATACCGGGTAAGACGATTGACCCCGAAGAGGAAATGAGCTACGAAATCAAGCGGCTCCAGAAGGAGTACGGCGAAGCCACTGTCGAGAAGGTTGTGAAAGCGGATCTGAAGCTGGAAGCGAAGACTGTTGTGGACATCCCCGACATGGAGAAGGTGAAGTAGCATGGCCCTTTACTGCGACCCCGACGCAAGCGGTGCGAACAACGGCGGAAGCTGGACCGACGCAATCGAGGACGTCCAGACAGCCTTTGACACCGTGACAAAAGAAACCGGCCCTCTCTACATTCGAAAGAGCGGGGGCGGAGCGATCACGGTCACGGCTCCTCTTCGTGTTGATACTATCGCCGGGACGTACCTGTCCAAGATTCGGATTATCGGGTGCAACGCGGCTGGTGTGGCTGATATGTCGCGGCTGGTTCTGGATGCTGGCGGAGCGGCAATTAACATAGTCGAAGTTGACATTCAACACATATCATTCGAGAATATCCGGTTTACGAATACCTCGGGTTCTGGCTACGCTATGAAGCTGGAGGATAGCGGGGACCATTTCAGGATGTTCAATTGTGAGATGGACAACGCCTACCACGGACTGGTCGAGACTCCTAACAACTCGACCGCTGGCCTGTACGTGTGTTGCGACTTCCACGACAATCGCAAGTATGGGGTTCAGAGGGCGTGTACCTACGGGCTGTGGGTGTTCTGCAATTTCTATGACAACGCTCTTGATGGCTGCTATTCCTCGTATATCACGATTTTCTATGGGTGCGCTTTCTTCAGGAACGGGAACTCTGGATACGACAATGGCACCAGCCACGGTCGCCTGATTCACTGCGTCTCCGACAACAACCAGTACGGGTACTCGGGTGGTTATTGCTTCCTCATCGGGTGCAAGGCCACGAACAACACTGCGGCCCTTGAATCAGGCTCGACATACGGGTTTGAAGTACTTGGGTTGAGCCTGTACGGGAATGACGCACAGTATCAGACGAACGCGCCGAACGACTACTTCAGCACCATTGTTGATCTTGTCACTGATGGATATGAGGACTTCGACGCAGACGACTTCGTTAACGCGGAACGCATGGAAATGCTGGTCAATCTCGGTGTCCGCGAGTCGGTCGCCAACTGGCTACACATGGGTATCCCGGCAGTGATTGACCCGCGTATCTCGGACGTTTCCCCGGCAGAGGCGAACGCAGGCGACACCCTGACCATCACAGGAATGTTCGACGGGGCCAGCACCGTGACAGTCGGCGGAATCTCTGCCACTATCGGCTCTCAGGATGTGTCGGAAATTCAGGTAGCAGTTCCGGTCGGCCTCGAAGCCGGAACAAATCAGGACGTGGTTGTGACCGACGCCAATGGGAACACCCACACCGCTCCGAACGCTGTGCTGATCGGAGCGGTGACTCCCGTCGCTATTGCGCGGGTACAGCCTACCTCGGTCAGCGTTGACGGTGGGACCACGGTGACGGTTCACTGCCGGAACGCAGGCGACGACCAAGGGACCGGAGAGGTCTATCTGGAAGACGCCGACGGGACTCTGGTAGCAATGACCGCGACCGCCTGGACGGACACGTATGTGCAGTTCTCAGCCCCGGCTCAGGTCGCAGGGGCCTACGACGTGAAGTTGGTCACAGATGGCGGTTCTCAGGACACGCTCACGGATGCTGTGACCTACGCCAGCTCCACCATGACCGCTCCCACGGACGACAACGAGTGGAGCTTCTACTCG
>Ga0180432_10001684_pt1 | contig 34522 bp, 25 predicted proteins | sample SS_ome_10_FD_132414 | JGI IMG/M metagenome (GOLD analysis project Ga0180432, IMG submission 132414) | Hypersaline lake sediment archaeal communities from the Salton Sea, California, USA - SS_1_MS_2 metaG | ecosystem: Environmental > Aquatic > Non-marine Saline and Alkaline > Hypersaline >... | reverse complement strand
CCCTTAACGAATTTGACGACTATTATAAGCAGTTTAGTTATAAGGATTAATAGCTGCCAAAACGATAGTTTGGATTTATGAGGTGTTTGAAATGCTTTTGACAGGGTTAGCGGACAGTGTACAGTAGGCAAACACAGGATGTGCTTGGCAGCGCGAATGTGCCTACGAGAGCTTGGCAATCGCTGTTTCTGCTTCAATGTCGGGAAACGAATGAGGTTCTATTATCAGATTCCCGCTTGCGTAAAAGAAATGAGCAATGTTGGGTATCCTACTGGAGGCAGATGATGTAGTACGTAGGAAAGGATAACCTCTGTTCGTTCTTGGCGTGCGAGGGGGCCGATTTTTCGCCGGCCTCCGCAGGAAGTGGAAACCTGGATGGTTTCCATTTTTTTTAGTTTATTTTTGCAGCGCCAAGTTTAAGAAGATTAGTCAGGAAGAAAAAAATGAATCAGGAACTGCTCCGCATCGTCGAGAATATTGCTCGCGATAAGAACATCGATAAAGAATCGATCTTTGTGGATTTGGAAGAGGCCATGATCTCCGCGGCGAGGAAGCACTTTAATGAGCCGGACAGCGATATCGTCGTCAATATCGACCGCGATACCGGCCAGATCGTCGCTTTCAAGGATAACGTTCAGATCGACATTAAACAACTCGGCCGAATTCCCGCCCAAACCGCCAAGCAAGTCATGATCCAGAAAATCCGGGCCGATGAAAGAAGCAGCATCTTTACGGAATTCGCACAACGCAAAGGGGAGATCATTAGCGGCTCCGTCGTGCGATACGAAAGCGGAACCCTGATCGTGAACCTGGATCGGTGGACGGAAGGCTTCATGCCAAAAAGCGAGCAGATTATGGGCCAGAACCATCGCGTGGGTGAAAGGGTGCGATGTTTGATTCTCGACGTCAAAGAAACCTCCAATCAGGTCAAAATTATCCTGTCTCGAACGCATCCCGATTTTATCCGTCGTTTATTTGAATTGGAAGTGCCCGAAATCGGCGAGAATATCATCGAAATACGCGCCCTCGCCCGCGAGGCGGGCTACCGAACGAAAGTCGCGGTGGCGTCATTCGACGAGAAAGTCGATCCCGTCGGAGCCTGTGTGGGCGTGCGGGGCAGCCGGATAAAAAACATCGTCGATGAGCTCGGCGGAGAAAAAATCGATATTGTTCGGTGGAACGATTCCTCCCAAATTCTCGTCTCGAACGCCCTTATGCCGGCAAAAGTCAGCGAAATCGCCTTATGTTTCGAGTTGGGACGAGCGACGGTTGTGGTGGACGAAGATCAGCTTAGTCTGGCCATCGGCAAGCACGGGCAAAACGTCCGATTGGCTGCCCGGCTTACGGGATGGGATATCGATATCCTTACACCCGAGGAATACAATCAAGGCATCGAACTTCTGGCCAATTGTGTCAAATCCGTGGAGGGCGCCGATGAGACGACGGTCGATAAGCTCATTGCGCTTGGCGTCATATCGATTCCCGATCTTGAGGACGTGGGCGTTGAACCTCTGGTCAATGAATTAAACCTCGAGGCGGAACTTGGGAAGCGATTAGTCGTCGAGGCGGCGGCGGAATCGGAACGTCTGGCCAACGAATCGAGGCAAAAAGCGGTTGAAACGGAATTGGCTCAACAAGCCAAAAGTCAAGGTAAAGAATCATAGGGTTATCTCATTTGAGATCAAACGTACGAAGTACATAGAACTTTGGAGATTTGTTTTTGGCGACGACAAGAGTGTACATCTTGGCCAAGGAACTCGGTGTTAAAAGCTCGGCTGTGGTGAAAAAGTGCCAGGATGAAGGTTTAGACGTCAAGAACCACATGTCAGTGATATCGGCGGGTCTGGCGGCCACCGTTCGGGAGTGGTTCAGCGAGGGGGAAAACGTCACGACCATCGAGACCTCCGAGAAGGTGGACCTGGAGAAGGTCCGCGTTAAGAGAAAGAAGAAAACGGCTAAAGAGACGTCTGAAATAGAAGAAACAAGTGCTCCCGAAGTCGTCAGCCCGGAACCAGAGGTACAACCCGCTCAAGCCATAGAAGCACAGGCGACTGCAACGGAAGGTGAAGAGGGCCAACAGCCAACACCCACGGTCCAGGAACAGGCCGCGGGCGTAATGATCCTGACGGAAGAACCGACGATTCCGGAAAAGCCGGTGACCGAAGAACCGGAATTACCGGAACCTGAGCCGGAACCGGAACCCGAGCCGGAGCCGGAGCCGGAACCCGAGCCGATCGTCCCGGCCGGACCCATTTTGGAAAAGCCGGAACCCGCCAAGCTCAGCGGCCCGCAAGTGGTTCGAGTCGAGGCGCCGGAACCGCTCAGACGACCGAGACCAAGGCAAAACCGAAGGTATGATGCGCCTGTAACCGAGCCGCTCATGTACAGTAAAAACGAGCCGGATAAAGCGGATGATGCCTCGGGCAAAACGAAAAAACACGGATCGAAACGGCACAAAGAGAAAACGCACGGGCGAAGGCGAGACGAGCGAGAAACGGACGTTGGGAAAAAACCTAAAACCGGGGGTCGATGGCGGCAAAGAGACATCGAAGAGAGACGAGCGAGGCTGGATGCCGCCGGGGGCGAAGGTCTGCGAGTCAGGCCGAGCCGTAAAATCGCCAGCAAGTCGAAACAGAAAGTGGCCTCGCCGGCCAGACCCCAAAAAGTCAACGTGACCGAACCGATTACCGTCAAGGACTTATCCGCCGCTTTGGCGGTGAAGTCAGCGGACATCATCTTCAAGCTCATGCAACAGGGCGTCATGGCGACCGCCAATCATGTGATCAATAACGACGTCGCGGAACTGGTAGCCCTTGAATTCGATACCGAACTGGTCGTGGAACAAAAAACCACCGTGGAAGAGCAGATCCACAGCGAGTTTGAGCAACGCCCGAGGAACAACCTCCAAAAGCGAGCGGTGGTTGCCGCCATGCTCGGGCACGTGGATCATGGCAAGACCAGCCTGCTGGACAAGATCCGGGCAACGCACGTCGCCGCCGGGGAAGCGGGAGGTATCACGCAACATATCGGCGCCTCTGAGGTAACCTGGGACGATAAAACCGTGACGTTCCTCGATACCCCGGGCCATGAAGCCTTCACGGCGATGCGCGCCCGAGGCGCGAACATGACGGATGTGGTCGTGCTGGTCGTGGCCGCCGACGACGGCGTCATGCCCCAGACCGCCGAGGCCATCGCCCACAGTAAGGCAGCGAATGTGCCGATCATTGTGGCGCTGAACAAAATCGACTTGCCCGGCTACGACATCAATCGCATCTACGCCCAGTTATCCGAGCACGAACTCACTCCGTCGGAATGGGGCGGCGAAACGGAAGTCGTCAAAACCAGTGCGATGACCGGCGAAGGAGTTGACGATTTGCTCGAATCACTGGATTATGTCGCCGAATTACTCGAACTTCAGGCCGACAACACCATCCCCGCGACGGGATGGGTGATCGAGGCGAGGATGTCGGCGAAGCGAGGCCCGGTCGCAACGATGTTAGTCAAAGAGGGGCAGCTCAAAAAGGGGGACGTCGTGCTCGCGGGTGGGGCTTACGGTCGAGTTAAGATGCTCAAGAACAGCCTGGGCAGGACGATCAAAACGGCCTCAAGCTCGATGCCGGTGGAGATCACGGGACTGAACGATGTCCCCCAGGCGGGCGACAGATTCTATCGTCTGGACGATATCAATAAAGCGAAATCCGCCGCCGAAGAAAACCAGATATTACAGAGAGAAGGCGCCCTGGCCGAAAGAAACCAGGTCACGTTAGATAATCTGTTCAGTCAAATCGAAGCGGGTAAAACCGTATCGCTCAATATTATTATCCGTGCCGACGTCCAGGGTTCGGTGGACGTCCTGAAGAAATATTTATCCGAACTGAGCAGGGAAGAAGTTAAGATCAACATTCTTCACGCGGCGCCGGGCGGGATTACCGAGGGCGATGTAGTCCTTGCCGAGGCCTCGAACGCTATTATCATCGGCTTCAACGTGGTTAGCGAAGAACACGCCGCCAAGATTGCAGAAGCCAAAGGCGTCGAGGTACGCCTTTACAATGTGATTTATCGTATCACCGAAGATTTACAGAAATCCATGGTCGGGCTGCTCGAGCCGGAAGAAGTGGAGAATGCGGTGGGTCGCGTGGTGGTCAGGACGACGTTCAAGATTTCCCGGATCGGCACCGTGGCCGGCTGCTATGTGAGCAGCGGATTCGCAAGAAAGAACGCTAAATTACGGCTGATACGCGATAATATTGTGCTTAAAGATAATATGACGGTCGAAACGCTTAAGCACTTCAAAGATGACGTGCGTGAAGTAAAGGCGGGCCTGGAGTGCGGCGTCAAAGTAGCGGGATTTGACGATATTAAAGTAGATGATGTACTGGAATTCTACGAAATCGTCAAAGTCGCCAGAACCCTTGAATCGTAATGCATATCTATGGCAACTCGAAGGCAAGAAAAAGTGGCCCGCGTCGTGAAGGAAGCAGTCAGCGACGCCATAACGAACCATCTGAACGATCCGCGGATCGATGGATTCGTGAGCATTACGCGGGTTGAATTGACGACGGATTTGCGCAATGCCAATGTCTATATTAGCGTTTTCGGAAAGAACCCGGCCAGCCAGAACAGAACATTCGAGGCTATCAACCACGCGAGAAGCCGAATCCAGTCTTTCCTGGCCGATCGAATAAAGAGCAAGTTTTGTCCCGTTCTTCATTTTTACACGGATGAGAAATTCAAGAAAACGCTGGAGACGTTCGATCTGATCGACAAGGCCACGAGAGAACGGAAGGAGAAAGAACTCACTGAGGATAATGATCAAAACGAGATGCCGACGATTTAATCCTTCGGCGGATTGCCTTACGTACGCGTCAGCGGCATCATTCCCATAGAGGTTGTTATGAAGAACAGCAAAGAATACGCCAAGAAAATCCAAACGTTATATCGCTCACTGAGCCACAAACACTCGAAAGTGCAGGAAGCGACACGTGATGAGGTCGTGGATTGCATCATCTTCGCCATCATCAGCGCCGAACTCAATGAGAAAGCCGCGGAATCGGCGATGACCCGGTTCGCGGACCACTTTGTCGATTGGAATGACCTGCGGGTCTCGCGCGTGGAAGAAATCGTCGACATTTTGGGCAAAGAGACACCGGCGACAAAGGACATCGCTTTGACCCTCGCCAAAGTCTTGCGGGCCATATTCGATGCTTATCACAAGGTCAATATAGAGGCTTTGAAAAAAATCGGCAAACGCCCGGCCCGGCAAGCGCTTGAAAAAATCGAGGGTCTGAGTCGTTTCGCGGTCGATTATTGTATGCTCGTTGCTCTGCGAGGACACGCGATTCCGCTGACAAGTAAAATGCTCGATTATCTTCGCAACCATGAGCTGGTTGATCCGGATGCCGACGAACAACAAATCGCAGGCTTCCTGGTTAAGCAGATTCCCGCCAAAAACGGGTACCATTTTTACGCGCTTCTGCGTCAGGCGAGCGAGAAATCCAAGATCACCAAAAAGCGAAAAGTGAAAACCACCGTCAAGAAAACAACCAAAACCAGAAAGAGAATAGCCAAAAAAGCCAAGAAATAAACGGTCCGGCAAAAAAAGAGACAAGAAATAATGACTGAACAAATTCTGAAATTAGGCATTCCCGTAGGCAGTTTGCAAAAGGCTACAATCGATCTTTTTGACAGAGCCGGTTTTCATATTAGCGATTCCAAGAGAAGTTACCGCCCTCGTATCGACGACGAACAAATTCAGCCCATCATGTTGCGGGCGCAGGAAATGAGCCGATACGTCGAGGACGGCGTTCTCGATGCCGGCATAACCGGCTTTGACTGGATCACGGAAAACGGTTCCGACATCATCGAGGTCTGCGAACTGGCTTACAGCAAAGCGACCCGCAAGCCGGCCCGATGGGTCCTGGCGGTGCCTGACGAGTCGCGCGTCGAAAACGCAAAAGATCTGGCCGGCGGGATCGTCGCGACGGAGCTACAAAACGTAACAAAGAAATTTTTCTCAGACCAAAACATCGACGTCAAGGTCGAATTTAGCTGGGGGGCGACCGAAGTCAAGGCCCGACTGGTTAACGCCATCGTCGAGCTGACCGAGACCGGAACGTCGTTGCGGGCCAACAATCTGCGAATTATCGATACCGTCATCAGCTCGACGACAAGGTTCATTGCCAATAAACAGGCCTGGGAAAACCCGTTCAAACGCGAGAAAGTAGAGAATATCTCCATATTACTCAACGCCGCCGTGAACGCCGGCAGCATGGTCGGCTTGAAAATGAATATTAAGAAGAACGATCTGGATTCGATTCTGAAGATACTGCCGGCTGAAAAAAGCCCGACGGTCTCTTCTCTGGCCGATGAGGATTATGTCGCGATAGAGGTCATCATCGACGATAAGATCGAGCGGTCCCTGGTTCCCCAGCTCACCCGGGCCGGCGCGTCGGCGATTATCACGTATCCTCTCAATAAGGTCATCCATTAAGTATCGATGCAAGAACCCGTGACAAAGCAAATTGCCATCTTAGGCTCGACCGGTTCGATAGGGACAAACGCGCTGCGCGTCATCGAAGCGCTCGGACCGCAATACCAGGTGACGGCTCTGAGCGCTCACAATAACGTCCGGTTATTGGCGGAGCAGGTCAAACGATATAAGCCCCAATTCATCGCTATCACGAATCCCGATAGCATCGAATCCTTCATCGGATTGAATCCCGATCCGGATATCGAGATCCTCTCCGGGCCGGAGGGATTGATACAGATTGCGGAACTTGAGGACGTCCATACCGTGCTTACGGCCGTGGTCGGCGCGGCGGGTTTGCCCGCGGTGCTGGCCGCCGCGAGAAAGGGCAAACGACTGGCTATCGCCAACAAAGAGCCGCTGGTTATCGCCGGCGAGCTGCTCAAAAAAGAAACGGAAATCAACGGCGCCGCGATCCTGCCCGTGGATAGCGAGCATTCCGCCGTCTTCCAGGCCCTGCAAGCGGGACATCACAAAGAAGTGGAACGGATCATTCTGACCGCTTCGGGCGGGCCGTTTCGTCAGGCGTCCGCGGAAGAGTTCGAAAACGTAACTTTAGAGCAGGCGCTCGCCCACCCCACGTGGGACATGGGGCCGAAGATCACCATTGACTCGGCCACGATGATGAACAAGGCGCTCGAAATCATCGAGGCCCATTGGCTTTTCGATATGCCGGTTGAAAGAATCGAAGTCCTGATCCATCCCGAATCGATCGTGCATTCGCTCGTTGAATACGTGGACGGTTCGGTGATCGCCCAGCTCGGCGAGCCGGATATGTGTTTGCCGATTCAATATGCGCTGACGTACCCGGAACGCGTCGCCGGGATCGCTCCCAGGCTTCGGCTCGAAGAAATGGGCCGGCTCACGTTTGAAAAGCCCGACCTTCAAATGTTCCGGGCGCTGCCGCTGGCTTATGACGTTGCCCGAACGGGTGGTACGGCCCCGGTGGTCTTCAACGCCGCGAACGAAGCCGCCGTGGAAGAGTTTCTGGCGCGACGAATCAAATTTGTTAATATCATCGAGCTTATCGAGCATTGTTTGGATAAACACAACGTGAAAGCAACCGTGTCGCTCGAAGAGCTGCTCGAAGCGGACGCCTGGGCCAGACGCGAAGTCACGGCGCTGGCCTGTAGCGTATAGCGTCCGATTGACTGAAAATTGTTAAAGGTGTCTTCTAATGTCTGAATCAAACGGTTTCTTTGATAAATACTTTCGCATCATCCTGATCGTCCTCATCGGCATCCCCGCTGTTGTTTTTGGTGTGATGAACCTGAGCGTCGTCGGCAATATCCTGATGGTGTTGCTCGGATTCGGGATGGTCATCCTGGTTCACGAATTCGGCCATTTCATCGTCGCCAAGGTATCCGGCATCAAAGTGGAGGCCTTCTCATTGTTCATGCCGCCGATTCTATTCGGTGTGCAGAGGACGGAAGACGGCATTCGTTTCCGAATCCTGCCGGAGCTTTTGACCAGGAACAAGAAGGAAAAGAAAGACGATGAGCCGCCGGAACCCTCCCTGGCGTTCACTGTGGGCGGCAAGGGACACGCCAGCGATACGGAATATCGCATCGGCCTGATTCCGTTCGGCGGTTTTGTCAAGATGCTGGGCCAGGAGGACGTCGGATCGGCCAACTCCACCGACGACCCCCGCTCGTTTGCCAATAAACCCGCCCAGGTTCGCGCCGCCGTGTTGGCCGCCGGGGTGGTTTTTAACGTGATTAGCGCCGTGATTATTTTCATGTTCGCCTTTCTGAAAGGGATCGATCTGCCTCCCGCCGTGGTCGGCGGTGTGGTGCCGGATTCGCCGGCGGCCCTCGCGGGCTTGAAAGCGGGCGACGAGATCATCGAGATCGACGGAAAGAAAAAGGACCTCGACTTTACGAATATCGCGGTGGCGGCGGCCCTGTCCGGCCGGGACGAAGAAATCCCCATGCGAGTCAAGCACGAGGACGGCACGGAAGAAGATTATACCCTCGTGGCCGAGCAGGGTCCGAATCAGCCGATGAAAGAATTTGGCATCGCGATGGCGAAGACACTTACGATTGCCGAGTTAACCGAAGAGCACGCCGAAAAGCTCTATGAAAAGACGGGCCTGCGCCCCGGCGACCGGATCAGGGCGGTTAACGGACGGGAAGTGCAAACCAACTGGGAACTGGCGGGCATCGTCCAGAGTATCCTGGCTCCCGAAGTGACATTGACCGTTGAACGCAACGACGAAGAAAAGGGAGCCGTCACCGTCGAAAGCCGGATCACGCTCACATTAGATCACGCCGGCGACGGACATATTTACTCGATGGTGCCCCGGTTCCAAATGGAGAATCTCGTTGTACCCGGCGCATCGGGCGGCAGGCTCCGCGCCCTGTTAGAGAAACTGGGCATGAAGAAACCGGAGGAGGAAAAGCCGTTCCTCGAAAGCGGGGACATCATCCTGAGCATCGGCGATGTCACCTGTCCGACGTATGCGGAATTCCGGGCCACTGTCAGAGACAGTGAAGACAAAGACCTGCCGATAGACGTATTGCGAACGGACCCGAATGGCCTCGAAAGCCGACATACGATTGTGGTTCATCCCAAACGTCCTGCAGATGCCAACGAGGCCATGATCGGCATTGCCTTCTCCAGCCTGTTCGACTCCGAGCATCCCGTCGTGGGCCAGACCATCGCCGTCGAAGGCGGGCCGGGAAAGCTGGATATTCCGCGCGGGGCCCTCATCACGGACGTCAATGGAGTCGCCGTCTCCAACTTTTACGACGTTATCCGGGAAATCAAAAAACACGCCGGGCAGCGCATCACCATGCATTATCGCCTCGGGGACGGTACGACCGGGAGCGTGCCGTTGGAGGTGAGCAACAATGAGGATTTCTTCGCCGTCAGATCCACGTTCACGACCAACATTCCTTTTGCGAGATTAGAGAAGCCCTACAAAGCCAACGGCCCGGTTGATGCCATCGGCATGGGCTATCGGCGGACCGTGATGTTCGTCGCCCAGGCGTACGTGACATTAAGGCGCTTGATCGGCGGGCTGGTCAGTCCAAAGAATCTGATGGGCCCCGTGGGGATTATCACGGCCAGCTACAAAATCGTTGCCGAACAGCCGTTAGTCTATTACGTGTATTTTCTGGGCTTGATCAGCGCGGTTATCGCGGTCTTTAACTTTCTGCCTTTACCGCCGTTGGACGGGGGATTGGTCGTGCTGCTCATCATCGAAAAAATCAAAGGCTCGGCCATCAGCGAACGCGTTCAAACGATTATCGCTTACGGCGGCTGGGCGCTGATCCTGACGCTGATTCTCTATGTGACGGTGAACGATATCATCAGGAGCTTCTTTAGCTAAGTGCGCCACAACCGATGGATTCGCTGAAAAGACTATCCTCACAAGTGTATCACGAAGGCATCTGGGATGCCCTCCGAGAACAAGACGAACACGTTTATCAGCTCATCAACAAGGAATACGAACGGCTGCAAAACACCCTGCAGCTTATCGCCGCGGAAAATCTGTGTACGCGCGCGGTCCTGGCGGCTCTCGGTTCCATCGTGCAGAACAAAACCACCGAAGGCTTCCCCCATGCCCGCTTTCACGGGGGCTGTGAGATCGTTGACGACATCGAGGAGCTGGCCGTAGCCAGGGCCAAAGAGACCTTCAAGGCCCAATACGCCAATGTGCAGCCGCACTCCGGGACCGCCGCCAACCAGATCGTCCTGGTCGCACTCCTGGAAAGCGGCGACCGGATCCTCAGCCTCGAAATTAATCAGGGCGGGCACGTCTCCCACGGCGCCAATGTCTCGTTCGGCGGCAAATTCTTCAACGTGGAAAATTATTACGTGGATCGCCAAACGTATCGTCTCGATATCGAGCGTATCCGGCAAAAGGCCGTGGAGTTCAAACCCAAATTGATGATCTGTGGGGGCAGCGCGTACACGCGTACGATTGATTTCCAGCAGTTCCGCCGGATCGCCGACGAGGTTGGGGCGTATCTGATGGCGGATATCTCCCATATCGTCGGCCTCGTCATCGCCGGGGCGCATCCGTCGCCGATCGATGCGGCGCATTTCAGCACAACGAGCACCTACAAGCCGGGAGGCCCCAGAGGCGGCCTGATTCTCATGGGCAAGGATTTCGATAAGCCAATCGAGGTTTCGGGTAAGAAGATGCCGTTATGGAGACTTATCCGGAAGACAACGTTTCCGGGCGTGCAGGGAACGCCCTACCTGAACAACATTGCGGCTAAAGCGATTTTCTTCAAAGAGACGCTTTCCGAGGAATACAGAAGCCGGCAATTCAAGATCGTGGAAAACGCCGCCAGGCTCGCGGATAACCTGCTCGGTCTCGGATACGACGTTATAACCGGCGGCACGGACAATCACATGATCCTGGTCAACATCGCGAGCCTGCGGGAGGGGTTGACGGGCGCCATCGCCCAGGAATGTCTCGAAGATTGCGGTATCATCATCAACAAGAACAGGCTCCCCTACGATACACGAAACGCCGCCGTCGCCAGCGGCGCCCGGTTGGGCACGCCCATTGTCACGCGTAACGGAATGGGCCCGGAACAGATGGATACGATCGCCGGGTTAGTCGATACGGTTTTGAGGGAAGTGACGATCCTCTCGGAAAGAGAATACGAAATAGACAATTCCCTGAAACAAGATACCCGGCAAAAAATCATGGAACTCTGTCACGAGTTCCCGATGAGTTGAGTACCCGATCCGTTAGTAATCTTTGAATCCCGCCATCCACTGGGGCCAGTCATCCGGCTGAGCGCCGCCGGCCTTGGTCCAGGCGTTGTGGATGTCGAACTCGCGATGCCACTTAAGCGTCCATAATTCCTTCAGACCCACTTTTCGCACTGACCAGTCGGCAAACAAACAAAACTGCGCACCGTTGTGCCGGTTCACGCAAAGCGTTCGCATCTCATGGCCGCCTATAATCGGCGTCCGATCCCCCACATCCGGCGGCTGGTTGGTATCCCTTGGCCAGGCGTCCACCCACCAGCCCTCGGTAAAGACGGGGATGTTGTACGCCGCCGGAACTTGATGGGTTCGCCAGTGATACTCAATCGGACTGCGTCCCCAAAGACTTGTCCGGCCGGCGGGCGGATTGCACATCCAGCCGTTCGGTCCGTAACTGCCCTCGTCACTGCCGTGAGAGGCGGGCACGCGCCAGGCGTCGAACGGCGTCGATGCTAACGCCATGGCCGACAGGGAGGCGGACGAACGGTGCTTCTTGGCCGTGGGACATAACCACATCTTCTTGTCCTTGGAATACGACCGCAGGCACTCCCGCCACCAGTCGCCGTGGGCCACATCCGCTCCGAATCTGGGCAGCAGGCCGCTGTAGAAATAGCCGTCGTTATCCTGCGTGTACATGGCGAAAATCAGACCCCACTGATGCAAATTGGACTTACAGCCGACGCCCCGCGCCTGACGCCGGACCCGTTCCAGCGCAGGCATGAGGATCGCCAACAGAAGTGCGATGATGGCAATAACCACGAGAAGCTCGATGAGTGTGAATCCCTTTGAGTTTTTCATCACGAAATCCCCATGACTGAATACACAAAGACTAACTGCCTAAAGGTATGATAACTCATTGTCAACAGGGAATCAAAAGATATCGGTCATCGAATCCTGTTTTTTTACCACCAATCATCGGGGTAACGCACGGATTTTGGCGGGATACCGAGCCTTCGGCATAGTTCGATGACGAGGCTCTCGGTCCTTTTCATCTGATAGTTGGTAGGGCGAGCATCAGGGCCATTTGTTATGACGCACACGAAAATCGTCCGTTTATCTTGCGCGCCCGGCCCAAGGTCATTAGAAGACGGTCGAACCACCGGCACTTGTTTCGCCCACTTTTCAGTCGGGTGTATCTGGCCGTCGCGGCCGACGCGGCCGTTGCAGAGGATAAAATGACAATTCGTGTCGATGTTCCTTGCGATGGTTTGGAGCGAATCGATGCCTTCAATCCCATTGGTCCGGTAAATCTCGATCCGATTCCAGCGTCCCGGTGTTTGCGTGGTCCGGCTGAGAACGGTGGTCTTGACGGGCTTTAGCCGGTGATAGTCCGAAAGACAGAACGCCCCGGCCGACGGGGGATGATAGCCCAGCGTCCGCAGGACGATCGCACCGAAGATCATTGCGACCACCAGCACGACAAGAACCGTAGTTTGCCGTGACCGAAATACCATCATTGCCCTTCTTCATGCCCGACAATATCGGGCGGTTGTCATGTCTATTGAGAAAGAACAAAACGTTCTCAACACCATGTCTTTCCAGACCGGTCTTTTTTCACTATCGTCATTATGGACAAGGTACTTAACCGCATATCTCGCTTCCTCTGGATTCGTATGATGTGATATCGGGTGTGACATGGCGTAGGAACACTTCAACGGTTCCGCCGGAGATGAACCTTCGTTGATTGCATGGAGAAAGGAACCAATATGCGGAGAAGAACATTTTTGTTTCTTGAGTGCGGTTATCCATTTCATCCGAAAAGAATATGACAAGGTATGGGAGAATCTCCACAAACAGGAGAGTCTGGGACTGCAAGCCGACCCGGGATTTCTCAAGGCCCTTCGAGAAGCTTCAGGAAAAGATAAGTGAACCAGGATGAGCCAAATGTGCTTGCAATACAGAAACAGAACTGATAAGATACAGAGACGGATAAAATCACTATATCACAGAGTCGTCTTATGGTTTACAGATGTAATGCAGTCAAAGAGATACTGGTGTGGGGATTGGGTGCTGCGGTTATCCTGGGTATGATCGGGTCATGCAGAAATCCCGACCACTACAAGCGCAGTGCCGACAAGAGGTCTATGACATTCTCACCGGCAAGTGGCACGACGATTTCGGCCGGCAAGTCAATTATAGGGTGAGCGAGCAAGCGCCCAATGACCTGAACGTTGCCCGGATGATCCCGGCCTCCGGTATGATCAATCTGGCCCAGGCCGTCGATATTGCCACGCAGTTTAACCGGGATTATCAATCCCAGAAAGAATCGCTCTATCTGGCCGCACTCGACCTGACCGGCACACGCCATCAGTACAGGAGACAGTGGTTTGGCACCTTTGATGCCACCTATGCGACGAACAACGGAACGGAGGATTCCACCCTGGGGTCCGGGGGGGGCGTCAATCAAACCCACCTGCTGGGTGACGGCGTCCAGATCGGCACCGGCCTGGCGATTGACTGGATCCGCTTTCTCTCCGGAGACCCGCGCACCACCCTGGATTCGGTTCTCACTGCGAGTGTGAGCGCGCCCCTTTTGGGCGCAGGGGCGGGCAAGGCCGCACGCGAGAATCTGACCCAGGCCGAGAGGAATGTGCTGTATCAGATACGGAGCTTTAACCGCTTTCGCAAGACATTCGTGATCTCCATCATCGATTCCTACTACAATGTCTTGCAGAGTAGGGACACGGTTAGGGTGCGCGAGGATAGCTACAGAAGACAGATCGACAACACCAACCAACTGATCATGGAAGCCGACGTCGGAAAAACACCGCAAACGACGGCAGACGAAGCCCGTCAAGCCCTTTTGGAAGCAGAAAACAACCTGGTGTCCGCACGACAGAATTACCAGCAGACCCTGGATAGCTTCAAAATCGATCTGGCCCTGCCCACAGATGCCAATGTGGTATTGGACCAGAATGAATTGCCGGCCCTGGAAGCCGCAGGTGTGTACGAGCCCACCTATACGGAAGAGGAGGCCACGGAAATCGCCCTGGCCCGACGTCTGGACCTGGCCAATATCCGGGATCGACTGGACGATGCCGAGCGCAAGCTGATCCTTGCGGCCGAGGGACTGGGCGTGCAAGTGAATCTGGTGGGCAGTGCCAATGTCGACTCTACGCCGAATACAGAGTTTACCCGGCTTCGCTTCCACGAGGGCAACTACGCCCTGGGCCTGGAAGGCGATTTACCCTTTGATCGCAATGCCGAACGCAATGCCTATCGCGAGGCCCTGATCACGGTGCAGCAGCGTCAGCGCACCTACGACAATGAGATCGATCGTATCAAACTGTTTGTACGTAATGCGTTTCGTGACCTGGCCGAGACCGCAGAATCCTATCGCATTCAGAAAACCAGTGTGGAATTGGCTGAGAATCGCGTGCAAGAGCAAAAGATCAAGTTGAGAGTCGGACGCGGGGTCATCCGTGACCTGCAGATTTCAGAGGCGGCCCTGGTTCAGGCGCAGATCAGTATGACCAATGCCCTGGTCAGCCATACCCTGGCCAAGCTTAACTTTTTCCGAGACGTTGGCCTGTTACAGGTCAGACCGGATGGAATGTGGGAGCAAGTAAACTATGAAACCTCAGACAGACAGGCCAATGCCCAATAAATCGGATCATCATCCCCAGAGTGGCGCCGCTAATCGACCTCGGAAAAAGAAGCGATCCTGGATCGTGTTGCTGCTCGTGATTACCGTGGTTGGCGCGTCAGGATTGACGGCAAAGCGTCTCATCCGCCCGAAGAGTGACGTCCCCACAGAGGGCGGGACGATTGCAGTTAAGCGGGGCAACCTGATGGTGACGGTCGATGTAGCCGGCAGCATCCGGGCCCATAAATCCATCCAGTACAAGTGCCAGGTGGAAAGACGCGGGGGAGAGGTCACCATTGTTAATATCGTGCCGGCCGGCACCTATATCACCCAGGAGGATGTGGACAACGGCAAGGTCCTGATTAAGTTGGATTCCTCTCAATTAGAAGACCAGTTAGTCCAGGAGCAAATGGAACTCTCCGGTGACGAGGAACAGGCAAAATCCGCGCGCGAGGCTTATGGTATCCAGTTGCTTCAGAACGAGAGCAACATCGCCCAAAAAAAGCAGAATCTCCGCTTTGCCCTGCTGGATCTGCAAATGTACCTGGGTGTCCAACTGGCCAACGAACTGGTCCGGGATGTCAATGCCATTGTCAGTGTGAGCCAGCATGTGGCCCCGGTGATTGCCAAGGCCCTGGCCGATCCCAATATCATAGAGGGATCGCAAGCCGCTCAGCAACTTAAGGGCCTGAAAGATGCGATTGTGACGGCTCAAGGCTCATTGAAAAATGCCCAAGCTACCCTGATTGGCACGCAAGAACTCTACGACGCCAATTACGTGTCGACGTTGGAATTGCAGCAGGATGAGTTGAACGTAGTGAACCGCACGTTTAGTGAAGAAAGTGCCCACGTGGAACTGGCCCTATTCAGGGAATACACATTCCCAAAACAATCTGAAGAGTATCTCAGTTATTATATCGAGGCCGGGCGTGAATTGCAGCGGACCTATGCCCAGTGCCGCTCGGAACTGGCCCAGAAACAGGCCAGTCTCAATAACGCCGAACTCCGGTTTAAGCACCAGGAGGAACGGGTCAGGGAACTCCAGGAACAGATCGACTTTTGCACTATACGGGCCCAAGCGCCGGGATTGGTGATCTACGGCGAGGGAGGCGGTGGTGACCGGTTTAGAGGTATGCGCGGCAGGGGCATTATTGCCGAAGGTGAGGCCGTCTGGGAGGGACAGACCATCATCTCCTCGCCGGACACGGCGGATATGGTCGCGGAAATCGGCGTGCATGAGACAGAGGTGGACAAAGTGCGACCGGGACAACCTGCGGAGATCGTGATGGACGCCTTTCCCGACAGCGTGCTCCAGGGCGAGGTACTCGAGGTAGCGCCCCTGCCCGACCAGGAACGGGGCTTTTTGAATCCCGATCTTAAGGTGTACAAGACCCTGGTCAAGATCAACGGGAGGCACGATTTTCTAAAGACGCGCATGTCGTGCAGGGTGCAGATCCTCATTCAGCACCTGGAAGACGTGGTCACGGTGCCTATTCAGGTGGTGGCCAACCGCGGGGGCAGGAAGGTCTGCTATGTCAACAGGCCGGGGGGAGCGGAGGAGCGGGAAGTGCGTACCGGGGCCTTTAACGATACCTTCACTGAGATAACCGAGGGCCTTCAGTCTGGTGAAGAAGTGCTGCTGAATCCTCCGCTATTCACGGAAGGTGTCAGTACCACGACGGAGTCTGATGAGCAGCGTTTTGGCGGGAGAAAGGCGCTGGAGCCGGATAAAGCGTCCTCACCAGGCCAGAGTCATGGCGAACGGGCCGGAGGCCGTGCACAGACCAAAACGCCTGGGGAACGTCCAAAAACCGGGCCCGCACAACTCGAGTTATCTGATGATATGATTGACCGGATCATGGCCGGAATGAAACAGTTCGACCCGGCCAAGGCCAAGGAACTGGAGAAGTTGCGAAAGAGCAATCCGGACGAATTTAAGAAGAAGCTAAAAGAAACCATGGAGAGCATGAGCCAGAAAATGAAACAGGGAGGCGGTCGGCCGGACGGCGCCCGGGGCGGCCCGGGTGGCGGTTCCAGAGGTCCCGGAGGGCCGGACCGAGGTGGGCGTTCGGGACGAGGCGGTGCTAGTGACGGGGGATCCCGCCCCGGAAACAACTGAGCCACTGAAAAATTCAATAAATGTTAATTCTATGCTATTTTTTCGTCTAAAACGTACGCTGAAGCTGGGCATGAAGAGCCTTTGGATGCACCGCTTGCGCTCCACGTTGACGGCTTTGGGCATCATTTTCGGTGTCTCGTCCGTGATTGCCATGCTCGCCATTGGCGAGGGAGCCAGTCGAGACGCGCAGGAGAAGATCGCCCAACTGGGTAGCCGCAACATCATCATCAAGACGGTGGACCCCCCGGAAGACAAGTCCGCCATGGGACAGCAGCAGACCTTGAAGGAGTACGGTCTGACCTATAGCGATGCCGAGCGTTTTCGCAATGCCATCCCCGATGTACGGGTGATTGTACCCAATCGGCGCATCTCCGAGCAGGCCCTGTACCGCTATAAAAGGCTCTCTGTGGAGGTCATTGGTACAGTGCCCTGGTACCCGGAGATCTCACCGGTACGGTTGCAGCGGGGGCGGTTCCTGAGCAGCACGGATATGCACTATAAACAGGGTGTCTGTGTCGTGGATACCAGAGTAGCCAGAGAACTGTTCGGATTTGACGATCCCGTGAACCAGTTTGCCAAGATTGGCCAGGATTACTATCGGGTAGTCGGCGTGGCTACGGAACAGGGTAATACGCCGGCTGTTGGGCAACGAGATACCGACGATGTCAGCGTACCTGAGAACGGGGCCGGCGCTAACACCGGAGCCATCTACATCCCCCTGACGACGGTGAAGAATCGTTTTGGTGAGATGTCCCTGCAGATAACCGGCTCCGGCGGGAAGTTGGAAAAGGTGGAACTACAGGAGATCGTCGTGCAGGTGCGCAGCATCGACCAGGTCCTCGGCACGCGCCGAAGCATCCAAACCTTACTGGCACGTTTCCACAAGAAAAACGACTATGACATCACGGTTCCCCTGGAGCTTATGAAACAGGCCCGGGATTTCCAACGCATCTTCACGATCGTGCTCGGATCCATTGCAGCGATCTCATTGTTGGTCGGTGGGATTGGCATTATGAATATCATGTTGGCGACGGTGAGCGAACGGACACGCGAAATCGGTATTCGACGGGCGATGGGAGCCAAGAAACGCGACATCATCTTCCAATTCCTTTCCGAGACCCTGCTTCTTACCTTGTCCGGGGGGTTCCTGGGCATTGCCTTGGGATCAGCCATCCCCTTGCTCGTTACGCATTTCGGACAGATGCGCACGGTGGTGACCGCCGGCTCATTAATCCTGGCATTCGGTATCAGTGCCGCCGTAGGGATCACCTTTGGTCTGTATCCGGCCTATCGCGCCGCCAACATGGATCCCATCGAATCGCTGCGTCACGAATAGTCTATGCGGATTTCCGTCATGAACCGCTTTGTCCGCAATCGAGCCTTCGGACTGACCGTGGCGGGGAAGGCAGGCGAGTTGACTGAAGAAAAAGCAAAAGAAATTCGTACAATGAAATACACACTACTGCTGATTCTGGCAATCGCCACCGCATCTGTAAACGCCGGCGACTGGCCTAAGACGAAGATATAGAACTTGATTACGGCGCAATCAGCAGAAGGATCAAGGCGGCACAGAAGTTGTGTGTCCTCAGACGAGAATCGAAATCTTATCTCGAATCTGGTTGAAGGATCATTGAATCCTTATATTCCCGGAGCTATACTTACTTCTGTTATGTGTTGAAATTGAATGTTCTGTCATTAGAGCGAACGCAAGAGGAATCAGAAATGCAAATCTTTGGTAAACCCCGGTTTTTGTTGTCGTGCATAGTGGCCATTTCAGCCCAGGCAATTTATGCCCAGCTCCCCTCACTGCCGCGCAACGCCCCCTCGAAGGTTGGGCATGTGCCTGTCGCCAATGTTCTCGAGCGCCTCGGGGCAAAGCTCGAGCGAGGATCTGAGGCAAAGGAACTCGATGCGTACTCAAGCCATTTCGACCGGATGGACACAAACCGGGATGGCAAGCACACGAGGACGGAATATGTCGACAAGGGAGGTTACATGACGCCCCAGGCTCGGGCGGGCATTTTTCGAGCCGCCGATGGTAACGCGGACGGAGTCGTCACCAAAGCCGAATATGTTCTGAACCGGATCATTACCGATGAAGCCAAAGCCATCGTTCAGGGGATGGACGACGATGAAGACGGTTTGGTCGAGCAAGCGGAGTTCGTCAAGCATGCGGCGAAGCTGCTTTCCGACCGCGAGTTAGCCGAGCAGGTTTATGCCGCACTGGATACGAACGCCGATGGTGGGATTCCGATTCCCGAGTACCTGCGCGTTTGGGGGCAGTGGGCGCGGGCCGGACGGGAATCGGCCGAAGAACGCATTGCGGCACGGGGGAGGGTCCAGTTGGCTCCTGAGAACTGCCCTGCCTGTGCCATGGGACTGACCGCTGAATTCGTTTTCAGCCGGCTCGACGTGAACGAGGACAAGCTTGTGACAATCGCCGAGTTCAGACGCAGCCCGGGCATGGGTGACGAGGCGAAAGCCAGCGAAGCTGTGGGCCGGATCGATAAGGACGGCAACGGTACGCTTACGTGGGAGGAGTTTGTAACGGCATATGAAGCACGCCACGCGAATTGCAAGAAACCCGATCCGGCTCCAATGGCAGCCAACGCCGCGAAAGTGCGACCCGACGGCCGTGGCGACGGTGCTCGCTTCGCCCGGGTCTTCATCATGCGAAGTGACAAAGACGGAGATGGCCGCATCAGCAAATCCGAGTTCAGAGGTTCTGACCCCGGCTTTGAGCGGATGGACAAGAACAAGAACGGTTTCATCGAGAGCGATGAGCTGGGCGAACTGCATCAACGGCGGCTGGCCGATCCCAAAACGATGCGCCAACGACTGCAGGACGGCGATGTGCGGCGGCCCCCGTCTGGGCGTCCCGCCGGCGACTGGCCTCAGTTCCACGGGCCCAATCGCGACAACAAATCTCCCGACAAGGGATTGCTGAAAGCATGGCCCGAGGGGGGACCTCCGCGACTCTGGGAGGCGAGCGGGATCGGCGAGGGATACTCCACCGTTGCCATCGTCGGCAAAAGGATTTACACCGCCGGAGCGATCGAGGGTGATTGTGTCATTACGGCTCTTGAGATGGATGGCAAGAAGGTCTGGACCCGAAAAAACGGCAAGGCGTGGAGCAAAAGCTATGCCGGAACCCGCTCTACTCCAACAATCGCCAACGGCCTGCTCTACCACCTAAGTGGAATCGGAAATCTTATTTGCCTCAAGGCAGATAGCGGCGAAGTGGTTTGGACCCTTAGTATTCTGAAGGAATTCGGTGGACGCAATATCACGTGGGGGCTGGCGGAATCGCCACTCGTTATCGGTGATAAGGTAATCTGCACACCCGGTGGCAAGAATATCAGTATGGTGGCGCTCGATAAGGACACGGGTGAGGTTATGTGGCAATGCGCCGGCGCCGGCGATAAACCGGGGTACGCCTCCCCAATCCTGGTCGAATACGAGGGGCTCAAACAGATCGTGACACCGATGTCGCAAGCCATCGTCGGGGTTCGCGCCTCGGACGGCAGACTCCTGTGGCGGCATCCCCACAAGGTCTATACCGATCAGAATATCACAACGCCGCTTTTTCACGATGGTTTTCTGATTATCTCCGGTTGTGTCGGAAAGGGAACGACCTCGCTGCAACTGCAGGTTTCAGGTAACGATTGCTCGGTAAACGAACATTGGCATAACAAGACGCTCGATAACAAACAGGGCGGCATCGTTCTGCTGGACGGCCGACTGTACGGATACGCGCCGAGCCAGAACCGGTCCAAGCCGTGGGTGTGCGTCGATTTCAAAACGGGCGATACGATCTTCCAGGATATTCCCGTGAGGTCCTCCTACAAGTATAGAAACGGATGCCTGACGTATGCCGACGGGATGTTCTACCTATACTCGGATAATGGCAATATGGCCCTGGCGAAACCAACGGATACGCGATTCAAGGTCACCGGCAGGCTGAAGATCGAGAACCCTGGAACTCGCCCGACCTGGGCGCATCCCGTTGTGTTCGGCGGGCGGTTGTACCTGAGATATGGTGACACACTCGGCGTCTATAATGTTTCCGGAGGAAATTAAAAGCGAGTCCGAAACCAAATCTAAGGGCCGGCCTTAGGGACGCCTTATGGCGCTCAGGGGAAAGCTCTTTCGAAAAAAATGGATTGTAAGAACTGTCATTTCGACTGAAGGTCCACTAAGAGTGGACCGGAACGGAGAAATCTGGTTACATAGGAACATCATGTCACGTTCGTCACCAGATGTTTCGACTTCGCTGCGCTACGCTCAACATGACAAAAGCCCGTTTCAATGTCATTGCGAAGGAGCGTAGCGACTGCGGCAATCTCAATGCCCACGCCGAAACAACTGGATTCCCGCCTTCGCGGGAATGACAGGGTCGGCACGTACATTTGGGCTGATGGGGCAAAAGAAAGCCGATCAATTCGACTCCGCTCAGAGCCTGCCTTGAACGAAGTTGAAGGGACAAGTTTATTCGGTGACGATCCATGCAAAAACGCACAGGACCAGGGCGGTCACCGCCATGAAAATGACGATGGAGCCGAACAGGATGGCGGATTCCTTGAGGAAATGGGCCGGCTTGATCGTCGGTATCTTCGTGGCTTTATAAACGACGGCGATCGCGGCGACCAACGGCAAAAGCAACAATATGGATTTCGGATCGACGGTGATCCGCTCCGGCACGGTGAAGTTCGCTAAAATAGTCGTTGCGATGAACGGCATTGTTAGTTTCTCCCGTAACGGACGCCTCAGGGCGCGGCGGATTCGGTTCCACGCAAATGAGCGAGATAGACAGCGTTGACGATGCACAAAAGGTTCAACAGGCCGGCGATGCTCGTGTAGATCTGCCCGATCTCGTTCGGCCGGCCGTACACGGCGTATTCTTCAGTTTTGGTCATCTGCCCCAGGGCCGCTACGGCCGGGGTGTTCATAATCTGGGCGACGTACCACGGCTTGGCCCCGACGGGATTAATCACGCCGACCGAGCCGATATACAGGCCGATCGCGAACGTCACGGCAATCGTGATGAATATGACGACCGCGTGCCTGTTCATCCGGAGCACCAGATGCCCGCCGCCGGGTACGAGCCAGCCGGCCAGCCCAATGATGAAAAGCATTAAATAGTGGCCTTCTTTCGAACGTTGCGCCATTACAATTTGGCCTCCGATTGCTCCGGCTCATTGGCATCCGGGGTATCCGGGTCCGTCTCGACCGTCTTGAAATTCATACGTTTCAACACGTTGGCCGGATTGAAATGGACCGCCGCCAGGCTCTGCGACAGCGCGCTCTCTTGCCTGAAGATACTCTGCGTTTTCATTTGCTCGTATTGCTCTTTCCAAATGCGTTTGGTGGAAATGGCCTTGATGACGAGAACCTTTAAGTCCGGTTTATGCTCCATCATCACGGGGAGTTCCTCGACCGTGTTGCTGTCCGCCGGAATGAGCGAATAGAGCGTATCGACGTACCGTTTGTTGTTCTTAATATCGTTCAAGCGCAACGCCATCGCGGGCTGACCCTGGTTCTGGATAATGAGTGTTTCGAGAATGTCCAGCGGTATCCTGCGAAGGCCGATCTCATTTTGCACCCTGAAGGTGTTGGGATCATTTTCCTGGCGATTTTCATGCCGACCATAGAGTTTCTCAAAAACGCTGGTCGCCTTGTCCCAATCTTCCATTTCGATCAGGTTCATAAATTCTTCGGCTTTCGTTCTTGTGGCGTCCATCGCGCTGAGTTTTTTGAAATCGTCAACGACTTTCTCTTTCACGGAGTAGATATCCTCTTCGGTTTCCGTCTCGTTGGGATCGAGTTGCAGCGAGCATGTGCTATAGGTCACGTCGCAGCTTTCCGGCGGTGCGGCCTTGTGCGCCTCTACGACGCGCACGAGCGCCATGATACTGCCGAACCCATACGGATTCTTCAGCGGCCCAATATTCTCATACATTTTCGGCTTGGCCACATCGAACGGCCCCAGCTCGCTCACACCCAGCTCATCAATGGCAAAAACCACTTTACTCAGCCCGACCGGGTTCTGACCATAGCCGCGAAGGGAAATGTTGCCGAGGTGCTGATCCATCTGAATATCGAGGGCGTTGAGCAGCCCCGTTCGGCCGGCATAGACGTTGATCTTGTATTTTTCGCTCAGCTTTTGGGCGATAGCGTCATAATCCCCGGCCTTTTCCTTGAGCTGTTCAGACGTCGCACTGGATGCATCGATTCGCGCCTCTTGCAGCCTGGCTTCGGTGATGCTTCGGGCTTCCTGCAGGATGCTGTCAGCTTTGGAATTGGTCTTATCCGTAAGAAGCTGCTTCGAAATGGAACCCGATACTTCGGCGTAGCTCTTCACCCGGTCGATCATGGGCGAGTTCGGATCGTTCGGATCGGACCGCACCTGCTCGGTGAATAATTGCGCCTTATTTCGGCTGTAATAATCTCCGATCTCATCCTGCGTGGGAGCGGTGACGATTGTGCGAACGTCATCGAGCGTGACGGCCATGTATTCAAGGCGCACCCGGTCCGGGAGATTGTATCCGAAACCGTAGGGATTTTCATCCGTGACCTCATTCGGGAAGAACGATTTGTATTGATCGAAATGCTTTGTCAGTTCCGCCTCACTCGGTTCGGGTCCGTTCGGATCGACAAAGACGCCCGCGTCGAATTCGACGTAATCGACGTCGAGGCTTTCCTGCTCGGTGCTCACTGCATTCAACATCTGCTTAGCCGTCACCGGTCCGTTCGAGCATATGATTTGGCCGTACTGCAAGACGTCCAGCAGTTGGCCGACCGTCGAGAGGATCTGCTCTTCCGGAATTCGCTGCTTGGTAATCATACTCCCGACGTATTGCGAATACGTCGCGCCGCCAAACAATTGCGGGATGGCGCTGCCGAGAATCGCGCCGACCTCGCTGTTGCGCATGCCGATGCCGGCGCGGCGGGCCTCTTCTTTCAGGCAACACCAGTAAACGTGCGGCGGCACGCTCCGCCTGTACAGGTCGTTGATCTGCTTATCGCTAATCGGGTATAAATTTTGTCGAATGGTTTGTTTCACGCGATTGATCAATTCCGACGAACCGCCTCGTTCCGCGGAAAAAAGCAACTCGGCCAGGAACACGCCCTGCAGACCTTGCGCCCGGAGCAGATCATCGGCTCGAAGCATTCGCAACAATTCCAACTCCCGGCGGGCCTGGATCAGGTCGTTGTTCGTGATCTTCCTGCCCGTAATGGTCGCCACGGTATCTTTAAGCCCCCGGCTGCCCTGGAGAAGATACGTCAGGGCCGAGCCCCCAATAAATCCGATCATCAGGACGATGACGACGACGGCCATGACCTTTGAATTGTTTTTACGGAACCATCTAACCAAACTCATCTATTCACTCCAACGGTGAAAGAATAAAGGCTAATCATCCTGTGACATTGCAGAGTGGGCTTTAGCCCATGAGCCCACGTGACAGCTTCAATTTCCGAATTTTCCGCTCAAGTATAGGCAAGTCCGCAGACTTTGCAAGAAAAATAGCCCGGCCATCCATAGATTGCAGGCACGGATCTTAGCGCAAAATCAGCCTTTTTCGACGAGAGTCCGTTTTTCAAAATGTTTACAAAGAAATTGAGCTTTGCAGGCTCTATCTTTATGATAGGAGCTTTGATGAAAGGGCACCATGAAAAATATGACCGCCCAAAAATACGTATCGAGTCTCCGTCTGCTCATTTGTTTGGTTATTGTTTTGCCGGCCGGTGCGGGTTTGTGGTTTTGGAGAGGTCGTCAACCTCGTCGTATTCATCGCGACCACGCTCCAACGGTTGCCGGAGAATTCGAATATCTGACGAAACGGTTCGATTTCTCCCCTCCTTATAATCCCCGTCTGAGCAGGATCCGGGCACAAGAGGACCTGGATGAGCTGGAATGGCTGCTGGAGAACCGATATTCCTACCTTCAGCTCAAAGGTGTGAACTACAAGGCGGCGTTGGACAGCATCCGCAACTCGCTCGGGGACGGCATTCATCGCAGCTTATTCGGCTATCAATTGTCGAAGTTCATCGCTTCATTCGGCGACGGCCACAGTCGCGTGGCCAGCTCATCATGCCGATTACAGGCGCTGTGTACGGGTTTTCCGCCGTTTCTCGTCGAAGAGACTGGTGGGCGGTTTGTCGTTTTTAAGCCGGACCGATCGGATTTCATTGATTCCAACACTCCGTTTCTTCGAGCGATCGACGGTATACCGGTCGATTCATGGCTTGATGTCGCCGGTCAATTCGTTGAAAGAGGTTCGCCGCAATATATCCGCCATCACACTGTTCGAAATCTTCGATACCTCCATTGCTTGCGTAAAGAGGTCGGATTGGCGGAGCCGAATTCCGTCGAGATCGAGCTGGAATCGACGGATGGCTCGCTTAACACGTGCATTGAATTGCCTTTAGTGGAAGAAAAGCCGATTTATGGATTCTGGCCGCGACCGGAGGTCGAGTTTACCTCCTGGGAAGACATCCGCCCGGAAAGTCGCGTTTTTCCATCCAATATCGCCTATTTGCGGTTTGTTATGATGACAGCCGAACCGGGATTTCTCGACGGTCTCATTAAGGCGATGAACCGATTTCGTTCGACCGAGGGCCTGATTATCGACCTGCGAACGAACGGAGGGGGCCGGCGCGCGCCCTTACAGGTTCTGCTGCCGTTTTTCATGGCACAAACCGATCCGCCCCGCCTCGTCAACGTCGCGGCGTATCGCTTGGGAACGGAAAATATCAAAGAAAATTTTGAAGCACGGTATTTATACCCGGCTTCCTCATCGCGTTGGTCGAAGGACGAGAGGGAAGTTATCGGTCGTTTTGCCGGATCGTTTAAACCGGAGTGGATACCGCCGGAAGGGCGGTTCAGTCCGTGGCATTATTTTGTGATAAGTCCTTCTAAAGACGAGAGATACTATCATTACGACAAGCCCGTTGTGATTTTGATGGATCGTGGAAACTTCAGCGCCACCGATATCTTTTTGGGCGGGTTCAAAGGCTTAAATAACATCACACTGATGGGCCGACCCAGCGGTGGCGGAAGCGGTTGCACTAAGGAATATCGTCTCGCCCATTCGGGTATTCGAGTTTGTTTATCCCGAATGGCTTCATTCCAGCCGAACGGCCAATTATACGACGGCAACGGCATCCGGCCTGATATAGTCGTAGAGCCGGCTCCGACGGATTTCATCGGGAAAACCGATACGATGCTCGATAAGGCCCTACGCGCCATCGACGAGAAAAATAATTCTTTGCACTCGCACCCATGACCGCATACAATAATCGGAGGTTCGAATCAGCATACATGCCCGACACACCGGGCAAAGGTATGCTTCTTGATATGAAAAGAACTCTGGATAACAATAATAGGGAGAAATGAAAATGAGCGAAATACAGTCCGGATCGAAGGATTTGCTGGACACCACAGATTGCCTTGAGGCGATCGGTGTTTTCAAAGGGTGGAAGAATTTTTTCTTCGTCATTATGGTCTTATGCCTTGCCCTGCTGCAAGCATCCTTCTGGATCGTGGACCGGGGATGCATCGCCGTTTCCGGCGAGGCCGACACGACTGCCGAGACGGAAGCCGCACCGACGGACGAACCGACCGAGCCCAATCTCGTGGAACCAAACCTGCCTGAGCCCCAACCTCTTGAGGCGGTCGAACCGAATTTACCCGTGGACCTGGAACAGAGGGATCCGGGCGAGGGTGAGCCGAATGACGTGTCCGGCTTCTCCTCCTTTGATTCCCGGATTCAGCACGCCGTTGCGTGGCCGTCAGGGTTCCTGTCCGGCATCGGTTTCGAGAGATTGGCATGTGTGATTCGCTTCACCAACGCGCTACTTATCCTGACGGCAACGCTCTATTGCCTGACGTTGCTTTTCGGCTTAAAAGTCTCCATGCACGGCAGACTGGGCGGAATCAATCACATCAGCCGGGCTTTCTTTCTCTCATTGATTCTACTCGTTCTCCTTTTGCCCTGGCAGATGGTTTTTGGCAACTTCGTGACCGGCGCTATCTTCTCACCTGAAGAGTTGGCTCAATGGTGTTCGAAGGAAGCGGAAAACATCTACGATCTCATCCTTTACTATATGCGGTTCTGTTGCTTTGGGGTGTTGATCTTTCTGCTGCTCATCCTTGCACAGATTCGCAGCATTCGCTGGGCCAAGGCCATTCTTCGTCGGCTCGAAATCATTTAATCGTCCCCTCGTCGATGGTATGTCGTCGGTCGGTTTACGACATACGAGATACGAGATGAAAGAAATCGGTCAGAATTCCGTTGGCATCGTGCAAACACAAAACTTGCGTGTTGCCGAGCCGGACCATCCCCTCACATTGGAATGCGGCAAGACGCTGGCCCCGATTGACGTAGCCTATGAAACGTACGGGCGGCTTGATCAAACGGGTGACAACGCCATCTTAATCTGTCACGCCCTGAGTGGAGACGCCCATGTCGCGGGATACACCCGCCCGTCGGACAAAAAGCCGGGCTGGTGGGACGCGATGATCGGGCCCGGTAAAGGCATCGACACAAACCGGTATTTTGTGATTTGCTCGAATTTTCTCGGGGGCTGCAGCGGAACGACGGGACCGTCCTCGATCAATCCGGCGACCGGCAAGCCGTATGGTTTGGACTTTCCGATTATCACAATCGCCGATATGGTCAAGGTCCAAAAATTACTCCTAGACAAACTCGGGATTCAAAAGCTTCTGGCCGTCATCGGCGGCTCCATCGGGGGCATGCAGGTGCTTCAATGGATGATTGATTATCCCGATATGATGAAAGCCGCCATACCCGTCGCAACCACAACCCACCTCGGCGCCCAGTCCATTGCCTTTGACGCGGTGGGACGCCATGCGATACTGGCGGATGCTCATTTTGTCGGCGGTCAATACCCGGAGTCGGGCGGGCCGGACAAGGGATTGGCCATTGCTCGTATGATCGGGCATATCACGTATCTCTCTGAACAGGGGATGCGCGAGAAGTTCGGCCGAAACCTAAGGCATACCGACCGGTACGGCTACGATTTGAGCTCCGAATTCGCCGTCGAGACCTACCTGGACTATCAGGGGCAAACGTTTGTCGAACGATTCGATGCGAACAGTTATTTATACATCACGAAAGCAGCGGACTATTTCGATCTGACAAAGGACCACGGCTCACTCACAAAAGCGTTCGCTGAGGTCGGGGCGCGATCTCTTGTGGTGAGTTTCGCAAGCGACTGGCTTTTCACACCCGCCCAGTCCCGGGCGATTGTCGAGGCGCTGGCGGCCAATCGAAAAGATGTCACCTATTGCGACATTGCCTCCGCCTATGGACACGACGCGTTCCTGCTGGAGACCGAGACGTTAGGCGGCTTTATCTCGTGTTTCCTGGACGTCACGTATCGGCCGGACAGACGCAAACAAGCCGAACCGTGTTGCGCCTTTGACAGAGGCCTAAAAGACACGTTCGCAAATGACGCCCCGGGTCGGGCGGACTACAAGCAAATAGAATCTCTGATCGAACCGAACAGTACCGTGCTCGATATCGGGTGCGGCGACGGGCAATTGCTCGCGAACCTCATCAGAGATAAAAACATCCAGGGAGAAGGGATCGAGCTTGAACAGGAATTTGTCCTCGATTGCGTCTGTCGGGGATTGCCGACCATCCAGCAGGATATCGAAGAAGGGCTTGGTTACCACGCCGACAAGAGTTTCGATTACGTGATATTGTCACAGACCGTCCAGACCTTAAAAGATCCCGAGAAGGTGTTTACCGAAGTGTTGCGCGTCGGCAAGAAGGTGATCGTCAGTTTCCCGAACTTTGCTCACTGGTGGTGCAGAGTCCAGCTCTTATTGCGAGGGAAGGCCCCCGTGACCCAATCGCTTCCTTTTGCCTGGTATAATTCACCGAATATCCACGTCGTATCGTTGAAGGACTTCGACGAATTATGCGGGAAGCTCGGCGCAAAAGTGGAGAAAAGGGTCCTGTTGGTCAAAGCACGGCAAACGGCTGTACGAATCGCACCGAACCTGCTCGCCGAGCAGGCCATTTATGTAACGAGTAAAGCGTGATGTTTCCGCTTTTTTGGAGAATAAACGATGGCACAACTTGAACGTATCGGCGTTTCGCTTGATACAGACTTACTTTCGACGTTCGACAAGCTGATTGGCGAACAGGGTTATCAGAGCCGGTCCGAGGCGATTCGCGATCTTGTACGCCGCCAGTTAAGTGAACAGCGACTTGAGGATCCGAAGGCCAGAGGCGTAGCGGCGGTGTTCTTGGTCTATGACCATCACTCCACCAAACTAACGAAATCACTCATCGAACTACAGCACACCCACATGACGAGTGCGACGATGCAGGTGATTTCGTCTCTCCACGTTCATCTCGACGAACACGATTGCCTGGAGGTTATCGTGCTGCGCGGGACAGTAAGTGAAATCAATCATATCGCCGAGCATATCCTGAGCATGAAGGGAGTGAAACTGGGACGGGTAAATATTGTTGCGACGTAGTTTTTTATTGACGAGATATCCTCTTTGGACTAAAATTCATATTCCTGTCTCAAACAGAGACAGGAAAGGGGCGTTTAGCTCAGTTGGCTAGAGCGCACGGATCACACCCGTGAGGTCACAGGTTCGAGTCCTGTATCGCCCATTCATATCTTCTTTTATTTCATATGTTTACGTAGAGTGACGAAAAAAACACTTGAATAAGCGGTAATTAATTTCAGACAGTTTCACACCATGCTCCCGTGAGGTCAAGGTTAATGAAACACAAACAGGGGTATACATTTCTTTGCTAGTGCCGTCTCCTTTCCATTGGAGATTGTCTGTCAACCTGTTTAGAACATAGAAAACCGTCACATGGTCAATCGTTGCCCTTTGAGCTACGGATTGGGAATACCGGTAGTCAAAGCCGTGGAAGATCTTGCCGTGGGACATCACCTTGTAGCCGTTGTTCTTGAGGAACTGCGGAAGGCGCAGGTAGCTATCGAGTTCGCCCACGCCGTGGGTCTCATAGCCATTGCCGTAGACACCGCTCGTCCATGGCGCCTTGCCGGTCATCACCGCGAAACGCGACGGGCTGCACGCGGGCGAAGTCGTATGGTTGTTCATGAAGCGTACGCCGCTCTGGGCAAGCTTCGCCAGGTTCGGCGCAATCACCTTGCCCGCATAGCGCTCCGGCTTGTCCAGCAGCCAGGTATTGAGATCATCGATTGCCAGGAATAACACGTTCGGCGGCTGTTGATCCTGAGCTTGCAATCCTGTAGCGGCAAGCATCGCTGTCAACACGGCAACTCTCACGGCATTGATTGTTTGCGTTGTCAACTCCCTATCGGTTATTCCTTCGTCCTATTCTTTTTCTTACTTTCTCCCTTTTTTTCCCTTTTGCCTTTTTGGGATCTGCCGTTTGGAAGGAATCATCCAACTTTTCCATATCGGCCTTAAGCTGGGCGTGCATCTCCTCTACTTTTTGAATATATCCAGGGTTGTTGGCGAGGTTATCCAACTCCCACGGATCATTTACGATATTGTAAAGTTCAAACTCAGGGTGCCTCACAACACGGTCGATTTTTGCTTGAGCATCAGGATCAGTCTTGGCTTTTTCCGCCCATTCTATCCATGCTTGGGCAAAAAACTTAGAGCGACTGGAGTCCATCATAACGGCAAGATAGTAATCAGTATCCTGCTTAGGGCTCCAGATAAGTTTAAACTCTTTATTGCGGATAGCCCTTTGAGTATAATCGGAAGATTGATGAACCAGGTAAGCATGTTCACGATGATCAGAGGTCTCTCCTTTCAATACAGAAAATAGACTTTTACCATCCGTAGCAGGAGCCTCTCCTCCGGCAATATCAACCAAAGTAGGAACAATATCACAATACATAGCAACCGCGTCTGTGACAGCAGGCTTAATTTTCCCCGGCCAGCGCACGAGACATAAAGCCTTTGTTCCATAATCATAGATCGACCATTTACCGTTCGGCATAGCAGTTCCCTGTTCACTCAAAAAGACCAATACAGTGTTTTCTGCCAGCTTCATATCGTCAAGTAGCTTCATAGTAGCGCCAACCTGATTGTCCAAGTCTTCGACCTCCGCCGCGTGCTTTGCCAGACATTCACGGGTAACAGGTCCATCAACCATATGAGGAGGCACTACAATCTTATCCAAAGGAAAATTAGATACGTCCCCAATCGTCCACGGGTGATGTGCATGAACCGAAGCAATAACCATGCAAAATGGTTTATCCTCGGCCTGAGATGTTTCTATAAACTGTTTAACCCCACTCATCTCCCAGGTAGGAGCTTTCTCATTAGCACCGCTTGTAAACCCGGAAACTTTCAGAAACCCTGATGCAGTGTTAAAATGGATCTTACCAGTCAAGCCAACGTTGTACCCTATATTTCCCAGGTAATTGACAATGTTTTTATATTCTCCGGCAGGTTTATTACCATTAGCATAAACACCACTGCTCGGGGGCAACAATCCAGTATAAAGCTCATGTCGCGTAGGACAACACTGTGCCCCGGAGCATGAGAAATTCGTAAAACGCATTCCCTGGGTAGCGAGCTTATCAATATTCGGAGTGCGGGTATACAACCCCGCATCAACACAGCCGAAGCTTGACCAACTGACATCGTCCGCCAGTACAATCACAAAGTTCGGTTTTTCCGCAACCGCCCCCGAAGCCATCAGCATCGCAACAGCGAATGCTTTCACTAAACGTTTTATTTTCATTCCATGCTCCCATTAGAAATTAACGAATAAACACGCACGTAGCTCAAGTGTCATCCGTATGATTCACCGCTTCTGCCTGAACAACCAATCCCAAACATGGTCCGTCTTGTCGCAGCGGTCTGAGGCGTACTCGGTGATGTAGCCTTTTTCGGGGTCGTCGCCCGTATATTTAAACGCAGGGCTGTTCTTCGAGCCGTGCCCCACGCCCTTCAGCGTTGTGAACTTGGCGTTGGCGTTTAACTTGTTTAGCCGATCAAACACATGCCGCGACCCCATGTAGTCAACCACTTTGTCAGGTTTGCCGTGAAAGATCCAGAGTGGCACATCTTGAATGCGCTTGGCGTCGAGCCAGGGGTAGAAGGTTCCGGCCGAGGGGATGGCGGCGGCGAAGCGGTCGGGGTGCTGGTAGACGGCGGTGAAGGTCCCCAAACCGCCCATGGAGTGGCCGAGCACATAGACGCGGTCGGCGTCGATCTTGTATTGCTTGCTGAGTTTCGTATCGATGAGTTCGAAGACCTCATCGAGCACGCCGTAGACGGGCTCGGGGGCGCGGCCGGCTTCTTCGATGCGTTCGATCATTCGGGCGCCGAACTTGCGCATGCCTTCGGGCAGGTCATCGATGGTGATCGAACCGGGCTCGGGGTAGATCTTGACTTCCGAGGTGTTGTCGAGCCAGCGGCCGTTGGATTGCGGCGCCAGCACGAAGGCGGGGTGCTTGCGGCGGAGGTCTTCGTCGGCCAACCACTCGTTCCAGATGAGCAGATTCTTGATGTTTTGCGTGCCGCGCCCGCTCCCACCGTGCAGGCTGAGGATGAGTGGGTAGGTTTTGCTGGGGTCGAAGTCGATGGGTTTCATCAAGCGGTACTGGACGCCCTTGAACTCGCCGGGCACGTAGAGGGCGAGGGTCTCGGCGGAGACGTTGGGTTCGGGTTGGTTTTGGCTATGTGCGGTGGCGGGGAAGGTCTCCAGATGATCGCCGATGCCGTTCTTGTTTTCATCGGAGACGCCGGAGAGGGAATGCTCCACCACCGCTTTCCAGGCGATTTCGCGGAAAGCCTTGTCCAGGGCGGCGTTTGGGAAGCTCTGGTCATCGTTGAAGTTGATAGGCTCTGAAATGAGTTCAGGGGATTTGCCGTAGAGCGTGGCGTAGAAGACATAGCCCTCCAGGCGGTCGAACCCGGGACCCAAGTGGCCGATTTGGTCTTTCCAAATTGAACGCTCTTTTCCGCCAATCAACTTATGCAGGCCTTCAACGCCGGGAAGTTCGCCCCGGTTGAACCGTCTGGCGGCCTCTGTCATGGCATCGTGGGTGGGCAGGATGTATACATCATCTCTTGAATCGCGCAGGGCGTTCACGAGGCTTGCAAAGGTCGTGTTCCTGTCGGCGGCCAATTGATCGAGGACCTCATCGGTGAAGAACGCTTCCGACTCCGGGTTTGCTTCCAGGTTGAAGAGCCTCCAAACCTGATGTAGCTGGGGCCAGGCGTCGGCGAGAAAGAACTTCATGTCGGGATTGTATTGCAGGCAGAAATTGATCCAGCACGTGTAGAATTCCGGGCGGGCGCCGGGGGGGCCGTGGCCCCAGATCATGGCCTCCCACTCCGCGTTGGAAATGGCGGCCAGAAGCTTGGGCAGGGGCTTGCCGTCGAATTCGAAGATGCCGTTTTCCTGCTCCCATTTGTAGTGCGCGGTGCCTGTGACGCCGCCTCCGGTATGCAGGCACAGGGGCTGCTCAAAGCCGGCGGCCCGGCAGATGACGGGCAAGGTCCTATAGGCTGGCGCCATGAAACTGTGGCCCGTCCCCACGATGCGCATGACGCCGTCGGCAGGCTTGGGAAAGGAAAGGGCGTCGCTCGCGGCCGCAGAGCGGCCCGCTGGGCCGTCCTTATAGATCGCCATGATCTCCTCAGGCGTCTTGAGGCTTACCGCGTGCGGCGGAAACTCATCCTTCTCCCATCCGGGATCAAATGCCAGTTTCATTCTTGCTTGTGACGTCTGGCGCGCATTCCCCTGCCGGGATTGGCGCGCCTTTTGGTAGGCGGCCTTGAACTCCTCCTGGGTCAGCTTGCCATCGCCGTCCGCATCCGCCTGGGGAAAACGCTTGAGCAATTGAGACAGTTGCTCTTCGGAGAGGCGTGGCGCTTGCGCATTCGAGAAGGGCGCGGCCACCACCAGGGCGAGGATCACGAAGGGCAGGATGAGGCGCTGTTTGTTCATGGCTGTACGACTCCTTTGAGTTGACATTTCCCATATGACCTTCGCCCGGCGACATCACCGAGCATTGGATTATTGATTTTACTGTCAAAGGCAGCACTGGGCAATAAATGTCTTGGCACATTCTTCGGCCAAAATCAGGTGTAAATGCCAAGAGAACGGCAAGAAAGCTCCACCGAGCGGCAATACCGTTTTGCTTGATTTCGACGAGGCGTTCTGGAGTACACTTGGCGAGGTTCTCAACGGACCATCGAGCTGCCGCACCCCTCATCAGTGCAATAGTACTTGCCTCTAACGATCCGAAGCTTTGGTGGTATCCGGTTACGGCCCATGCTAATAACTCCCAATAACATCAATATCTAAGGGAATTATAACGTTGTATTACACACTATTCACGCAAAAAGGTGAAATATAGTGGTAACCAGACGATACCAAACGAGCACAGAAAAGATTAGGCGAAAATTCATAGTGACATTAAGTAGGGCTTGGTGACGCATTTCCAAAGATCTAATTGCTAAGGCTTTACGTTCAGGATATACTGCTTCAAGTGCATAGTAAATAAAGAATACGGTTCAAAAGGTTTGCACCTGGAGGTCATGGAT
>Ga0180432_10001683_pt1 | contig 34529 bp, 28 predicted proteins | sample SS_ome_10_FD_132414 | JGI IMG/M metagenome (GOLD analysis project Ga0180432, IMG submission 132414) | Hypersaline lake sediment archaeal communities from the Salton Sea, California, USA - SS_1_MS_2 metaG | ecosystem: Environmental > Aquatic > Non-marine Saline and Alkaline > Hypersaline >... | reverse complement strand
TTAAACGCCATGAATATCGGATATTTCTCGGCGCTTCCGTAACTCCCCCCGTTCGTGGGTCAGACATACTCAGCGGCTGCTTCCGCAGCTTCCCTCGTCAAATCCGATTTTCAGGCTAAATCGGGTATGGCACTCCTCATCTCACACCGCCTTATCCTGGATTTGGTGCTTAAAGACGTCTTTTCATCGCTTTGTTTTTAACCTGAATACGAGGGAGGGGTGGGTTAATATACATGAATACTGGGGTGGGCGGGTCGGCGGTGGTCGGGTCGGGAGGAACGGCGGTATGAGATCGTCGCTTAGATGGGATATTTAATGCCGTAAAAGCAGGAGTTGCAACGGGAAAACCGGTGGGAAAGATTCACAGAAGAGTGTTTACGCGGAAAATATGGATAAAAAAAAGGCCCGGTGATTTTGCCGGGCCTTTTTTACTGAGATTCTACCGTAACGTTCCGTTCTTCAGGAAAGAGCCTCCTTGATCTTGATTCCCATTTCAGAGGGGCTCTTGGCAACCAATACTCCGGCATGTTCCAACGCGGCCATCTTCTCCTTGGCGGTCCCTTTGCCTCCGGCTATGATAGCTCCGGCATGGCCCATGCGCCGGCCGGGAGGAGCCGTCTGACCGGCAATAAATGCCACCACCGGCTTGGGGAATTCGGTTTTGATGAATTCGGCGGCCTCTTCTTCGGCGCTGCCCCCGATTTCTCCGATCAGCACGACGGCATCGGTATCCGGATCCGCTTTGAAAAGTTTAAGCAGGTCGATGTATTTGAGGCCGACGATGGGATCTCCTCCGATACCGATCGCGGTCGATTGTCCGTAGCCCTGAAGAGAAACCTGTTGAACGGCTTCATAAGTGAGGGTTCCGGAACGGGAAATGATTCCGATCGAACCGGGAGTGTGGATATGACCGGGCATGATACCTATCTTGCATTTCCCTGGAGAAATAACGCCCGGCGTATTGGGGCCGATAAGGCGGCATGATTTGGAAGAGAGAAACTGTTTCACTTTGATCATATCGAACGTGGGAAGTCCCTCTGTGATGCAGACGACAAGTTCCACTCCGGCTTCGGCTGCTTCCATGATCGCATCGGCGGCGAAAAAAGGCGGAACGAAAACGGCCGCGGCATTAGCGCCTTCCATGCGGACAGCTTCTTCTACGGTGTTGAAAACCGGGATGTTGAGGTGAGACTGGCCTCCTTTGCCGGGAGTAACGCCCGCGACGACATTGGATCCGTATTCCTGCATCTTACCGGTGTGGAAGGTTCCTTCCGATCCCGTGATCCCCTGAACGACGACTCTGGTTTTTCCATCTATAAGAATACTCATGATCTCATCTCCTTATAATTTTGTAAGGGGAACAACTTTCTCAGCCGCTTCCGCCATACCGGCGGCGGGGTAGAACTCCAGCCCGGATTCTTCAAGGATCTGTTTTCCCAGATCGACATTGGTTCCTTCCAGTCGAACCACGATCGGGATCTTCAAATCCAGCTCTTTGGCGGCTTTGACGATCCCGCTGGCGACCATGTCGCAGCGAACGATCCCGCCGAAGATATTAACCAACGCGGCTTTGACGTCGGCGTCGGAAACCAAAATGCGGAATGCATTCTTCACGGCTTCCTCCGAAACACCACCGCCGACATCCAGAAAATTAGCTGGTGTTCCGCCGGAGTATTTGATGATATCCATGGTCGCCATGGCCAGGCCGGCGCCGTTGACCATACATCCGACATCTCCGTCAAGTTTGATGTAGTTGAGGTTGAATTCGGATGCTTCGACTTCCAGCGGGTCCTCCTCATCCAGATCACGCATTTCTTGGATATCGGGATGGCGGGGGAGTGCATTGTCATCAAAATTCATTTTTGCATCCAAGGCCAGAACATCGCCTTGTTTGGTGATAAGAAGAGGATTTATTTCAGCCAGGGAAGCGTCGGAGCTTTGGAAAGCTTTATAGAGAGCGCTGAAGAATTTGACGGCCTGCTTGAAGGTGGTCCCTTCGAGCCCCAGTTTAAAGGCAAGCTGGCGGGCTTGAAAAGATTGAAATCCGACGGCGGGATTGATATATTGTTTAAAAATAAGTTCAGGGGTTTCCGCCGCGACTTTTTCGATTTCGACGCCCCCTTCGGATGACGCCATGAACACAGGCTCTTCACGGGAGCGATCGATTACGATGCCGACATAAAGCTCGCGATCGATGTCGAGTGCTTCTTCAACCAATACTCGTTTTACGCGTTTGCCTTCCGGTCCGGTCTGATGCGTGACAAGGTTCATCCCAATGATCCGTGATGCGAGTGTTTCGGCTTCTTCCGGCGTCTGGGCAAGCTTGACACCGCCTCCTTTTCCCCGGCCGCCGGCATGGATTTGAGCCTTGACGACGACTTTAGGTCCAATCCGCTCCGCAATTTCACGGGCTTTGGCCGGAGTTTCCGCGACTTCCCCCTTCGGCGTTTTAACCCCGAATTTTCTGAGAATTTGCTTGGCTTGAAACTCATGAATTTTCATATTGCCGTTCCTTTGTCGGATTTATCCCCGCAGGAATAGAAAGAACAGACGTCCCAGGCGAAATCCTTTTAAGAAAAAGAAATCCGCCTGATAAGACGATTCAATCTATCCAATACTCAGGATGTTTGAGAAATCGATGAACCGCCCTATCTTTTTCGGTTCCGACTTCTATCTCTGCGTGTGGAATACCCTATTTTTTATACTCTTTTTTTCCCTCTTCGTACAGGTCTCCGCCATGCATGTCGTTGATGACGATGCAGGGGAATTCATTTACATTGATGCGGCGAATGGCTTCCGGTCCCAATTCCGGATAGGCGATCACTTCCGCCCCTTCAATGCTTTTTGATATAAGAGCGCCCGCCCCTCCGACGGCCGCGAGATAAACGCCTTTGTAGGTCTTTAATGATTCCCTGACTTCATCGCTGCGAGATCCCTTGCCGATAGTGCCCTTGAGGCCTAATTTGTACAGTGTTGGAGCGAATGAGTCCATGCGGTAACTGGTGGTGGGACCCGCCGACCCGATGGGTTTGCCGGGACGGGCGGGCGTAGGGCCAACATAATAGATTAGTTGGCCCTTAACGTCTATGGGTAAATCCTTTCCCTCGTTGACGAGCTCGATTAATTTTTTATGGGCAGAATCGCGACCGGTATAGAGGGTCCCCGTGATGAAGACACGGTCTCCGGCCCGCAGTTTCTCGATGGTTTCGTCATTTACCGGTGTCGTGATGTGATGGTCTGCCATGGCGATTTACAGGTCCAGGGTGTCGATAACGCTGCGAACAGCGGCTTCTGACTGTTTGATCTTTTCCTGCTCTTCTTCGTTCATTTCGAATTTGATGACTTCTTCAACACCGTTGGCGCCCAATTTGACAGGGGCTCCGAAGTAGATTCCGTTGACGCCGTATTCGCCTTCCAGATAAGCCGCACAAGGAAGAATCTTTCTCTTGTCTTTGAGAATGGATTCAACCATCTCCGTAACCGCTAATGCGGGGGAGTAGTACGCGCTGCCGGTTTTCAGATATTTGACGATTTCGCCGCCGCCCTTTCGGGTTCTCTGCACGATGGCGTCAATGGTATCATCGTCGAGGAAATTGGTGACCGGTATGCCCGAAATCGTGGTGTAACGGACAAAAGGAACCATGGTGTCTCCGTGTCCGCCCAAAACCAGAGCCTGGATGCTTTCGACGGAAACATTGGCGGCTTCTGCCAGGAAGCTTCTGTAGCGGGTTGTGTCCAGAATGCCGGCCATGCCAACCACGCGGTTTTTGGGGAAACCACTGACTTTAAAAGCGGTGTAAACCATGGAATCGAGGGGATTGGAAACGATGATCAGGATCGCGTTCGGGGAATATTTCACGACGTTTTCGGTGACTTCCTTGACGATTCTGAAATTGGTTCCAACCAATTCGTCCCTGCTCATCCCGGGTTTACGGGGAATTCCGGCCGTGATGACGACGATGTCCGAATCAGCGGTATCGGCATAGGAATTGGAACCTTTGATCTTGCAGTCGTATTTACCGACCGGGCCGCCCTCGTTCATGTCGAGACCTTTTCCGATGGGCATGTCTTCGACGATGTCCAGCAGAATGACGTCTGCGAGTTCCTGTTCGGCGATTTTGAATGCGGCGATTTCGCCGACATGCCCCGCACCAATGACTGAAACTTTCTTTCTCATTTATTCCTCCTGTCAAATTGGGCGGCCGGTTTTTGCTGATACGGACGCCCTACAATAAATTTCTCCATCGGATGTAAATGAATTGTAAAAGGCATAGTATAATTTTTTAATCGCAAAATCAACCGGACCAATGATAATTTTCCCCAAAAAATGCATTGTCCGGCACGCTGAGATCGAAGCAGCGGTGCTTGGCGAAAAGATGCGTTGAAAAAAACACACGAAACCAGGGAAAAGAACTCGGAACGGAAACGAGTCATGCATTCAGAAAAGTGTATAAAGAATAGTTTTCCGTCAAGAGCGGATTGAACTTTTTAAGGGGGTATTATATCATATTGCGTCAAAGCTTGTTTCATGCTTGATATATACATCGATGGATTGGGAGAAAAGACCATGTTAGACGATTATTTTAAACATCAGGATGAACGTCAGAGGTCGGGGATCCCCGCGCTGCCGTTAACTCCGCAGCAGACTGAGAAGGTTTGCAGCCTTCTTGAAAATCCTCCTAAGGCAAAAGAAACGGAACTTCTTCACTTGCTGAAGGAACGCGTGGCGCCGGGCGTCGATCCAGCCGCTGAGGTTAAAGCCGCATGGCTGGTCAATGTCGCTAATGGGAAAACCACGTCGCCCGTCCTTCCTCCCGAAGAAGCCGTAAAGCTGTTGGGTACGATGCTGGGAGGATATAATGTGGCTCCTTTGATGGACTTGTTGGAAAACGAGGGGTTGGCTCCCCACGCCGCCGCCGCTTTGAAGGATACCATCTTGGTATATAACGCTTTCGACCGAATCGTGGAGATGTCCGATAAAAACGTCTATGCACGGGAAGTGCTGACGTCCTGGGCGGAAGGTGAATGGTTTTTAAAGAGACCCGAACTGCCCGGGGAAATGCTGCTCAAAGTCTATAAGGTCGACGGTGAAATCAATACCGATGATTTTTCTCCCGCCAAACATGCATGGAGCCGGCCGGATATCCCTTTGCACGCTCTCTCGATGGGAGAAACGGCTTTTCCGGAGGGCATTGAAACCATCCTGGAATTCCGGCGGCAGGGACATCAGGTGGTCTTTGTGGGAGATGTCGTGGGAACCGGATCTTCTCGGAAATCCGCAACGAATTCATTGATGTGGCATATCGGAATGGATATCCCCTGCGTGCCGAACAAACGACGCGAAGGCGTTGTGCTGGGGAGCTTGATCGCCCCCATATTCTTCAATACGGTTGAAGACTCCGGCGGGCTTCCCATCATGTGTGACGTGTCCGCGCTGAAAACCGGGCAGATGATAACGCTCGATACCCGAAAAGGCAACGTGCTCAACGAAAAAGGAGACGTGCTTTCGAATTTTTCGCTCAGTCCCGCCACCATGAAAGATGAATTCCGTGCCGGAGGCAGGCTTTTTCTGATTATCGGACGTTCACTGACTGAAAAAGCGCGAAAGGTGTTGGATATACCCGACGCGGATTTTTTTACTCCGATAGACAATCCCGCTCCGAAATCAGAGCAGGGATATTCTTTGGCACAGAAGATCGTAGGCAAAGCATGTGGATGTGAAGGCGTACTTCCGGGTTCCGCGGTGGAACCGCATATGACCACGGTGGGTTCTCAGGATACAACCGGTCCCATGACCGCAGACGAGTTGAAAGAACTGGCTTGTCTTGAATTTCAATCCGATCTGTTCATGCAGTCTTTTTGCCATACCGCCGCTTATCCGAAGCCCGCGGATGTCGCCATGCATAATACCCTCCCTCAATTTGTCACACAGAGGAAAGGCGTGGCCTTGCGTCCCGGAGACGGAGTTATCCATTCCTGGCTCAACCGCCTGCTGCTGCCGGATACCATGGGGACCGCAGGTGATTCTCACACTCGTTTCCCCATGGGCCTCAGCTTTCCCGCCGGATCGGGACTTGTCGCTTTCGCGGGGGCTCTGGGATTCATGCCGCTCGATATGCCTGAATCCGTACTGGTTAAATTCAAAGGCGATTTTCGGCCGGGCATTACGCTTCGGGATGCGGTGAACGCCATCCCTTACTTTGCCGTACAATCGGGACTGCTGACTGTTGCCAAGGAAGGGAAGAAGAATATATTCAACGGCAGACTGCTCGAGATGGAGGGGTTGCCGGACATCACGGTCGAGCAGGCTTATGAATTGACCGACGCCACAGCCGAGCGTTCCGCGGCGGGAGGAACCATCGCTTTGGGCCTTGAAAAAGTCATAAGCTACCTGAAAAGCAATATCGCGCTGATGGAAAAGATGATCGAGGACGGCATAGAGGATGCGGGCACGATCCGGCGCAGGATCGATGACTGCCGTAAATGGCTGGATAATCCCGAACTGCTGCGGCGCGACGGGAACGCGGAATACAAAGCCGTGCTCGAAATCGATCTGGCGGATATCAAGGAGCCTATCCTGGCATGCCCGAACGATCCGGATGACGTCAAACTGCTTTCGGATGTCGCCGGTAGGGGAATCGATGAGGTATTCATCGGGTCCTGCATGACGAACATCGGGCATTTTCGCGCGGCCGGAAAGGTTTTCAAGGATGCGGGATACCTCGATACACGGGTTTGGCTGACGCCTCCCACCAAGATGGATCGCGCCCAATTGAAGAGGGAAGGATATTACAGCATTTTTTCCGGCGTTGGAGCCCGGACGGAGATTCCCGGTTGTTCGCTTTGCATGGGGAATCAGGCCCGGGTGCGTCCTCAAGCCACCATCATATCCACATCGACACGGAATTTCGACAATCGGATGGGAGACGGTGCACAAGTGTTCCTGGGATCCGCGGAATTGGCGGCGGTTACGGCGCTGTACGGGAAGCTGCCGACTCCCGAGGAATATTTTAAAGTGTTTGAGGAAAAGATCGAGCCCCATAAGGATGAGATCTATCGGTATATGGAGTTTGATAAGATGGGGGGGGCATCCCTCGAATACGAAAAGTGATTGAATGATTCATGAAAATGGCTGATGAGATAATAAGAAATCTATAAAGGAAGAAATTCTTTATATATCATCAGCCCTTTCCACCCTTCAGGCGAAGCAATATCACCACGTCGACTTCGTCGTGGTCCGATCGACGTACCTCGGTACGCCTCACGAGCCGCTTCCTTGTCGTTACCGCAACCTGCGCCGTGAATACCCTAATATTTTCTGCAGGTAAAAACCTCTGAGCTCCTTGATGTTTTCCTTAATATGAGGGTGGGCCCTATGTCTCAGTCGGATATTTGAAGGCTGTGCGTACGTTTTTTTCCATAGTGTCAGGGTTGGCGGGTCGGCGGTGGGGGGGCCTAAAAAAACATGAATATGAGGGAGCTTGGAAGCTCTAGGCGCCTAAAGAGATTATTTGCCGATCATTGATATCTTTGATATATTATTATCAATAATAAGATTTCAGAAGGGGAGACCTTATCGTATCTTGTTTTATAAACGAAAAGGTATAATTGCGACTTGTTGCGCAATTGAAATACATCTAAAGTTCTTTTAGGCGGGGTTCGCTTTAGATGCATATGGGGAAAATGGGGATGTCAGCAAAATCTACAGGTTTAAAAAGAACAATATATCTAATTGCATTTCCTCTGTCAGTGTTGTTGTTGGATATATTAAAGGTCATATATTTTAGATATCCCGTTAAACTGTTTCTTCCTTTCGCCATTATCTATTCTATTTTGGTATCCTTGACATTAATCATATTTATATTCCTGGAGAGGCTTCTCAATAGAACTATAAAGATTAAAATATACACCATATGGCCGATATTATTTACCGTTTTACTGCGTTTATCCGTATATCCAGCCAGACCTATATTTCTCAATGCGATTTTACCGATATTATTTGGGGCGTGTATTTCTGTCATAATAGTGAATGTTTCAAAAAACAGAAAAGTCCATAAACGCAATTACATGCTTTATAACTTATCTCTGGTATTGCTTTGTTTTATATCCATTAAGATCGAAACTGCCGTATTCTTAATATTATTATGGATCCCTGTATTGTTTTTATTATGGAAAAATATGCAATACGCTTCTTTATTAAGCTTTCTATGTCTTATTAATTTGCATTCATCATTTCCTGAGGGCCAGGATCCGATAAATGCATCAAATATGAAATCGGATAAAAATATCATCCTTATTATCCTTGATACAGCAAGAAAAGACTGCATTGATCTTGAAAGTGAAAACACGATCACACCCAATCTTAAGAAATTTGCAGAAGAGGGAATTCTCCTCAACAAATATGTGACCAATGGTGCCTGGACTCCTCCAACGCATGCATCCCTATTTACCGGTCTCATTCCCTCTAATCATGGAGTGTTTCATTGTGATAATTTGAATGGGTATTCATTTTTATCCAATGAATTGGATACTTTGGCTGAAATCCTGAAGCGAAACGACATTAATACGGCTGGATTCATAGCAAATTCGGTTATATCCAGGGAATTCGGATTCGATCAGGGATTTAATCAGTATGAATATGTTCCACCAAAGTCTCCCGACGTACTCACCGTAATTCATTTCGTGGAGACAAATATAAAAAGAATTATTCCATATCTTCCTTTTTCTTTCAGAAAGTTTAGATTTATCGCTGCTGATTATAGAAATACCGTGGCTCTTTCCAAAGCGGTGTTAACAAAAGCTCAAAAGTGGTTAAAACAAAATGGGGCTAAAAAGAAATATTTCCTCTTCATAAATTTGATGGAACAACATTATATCCGCTATTTCAGGGACCCGGTTTCCAGGAAATTCATAATAGGCCCAAAAGATTATTACGAGGACAAGGAAAAATTGTACCTTGAACCAGAAACAATGAAGAGGAGAAATCAAGAACTTCTAGATTGGCATAGAAAGACCATCAGGAATGTGGATGTCAATATCGGGCTGTTTTTTAACATGTTGAAAGAAAATGGATTATATAGTAAATCAACCATTATAATAACTTCGGACCATGGAGAACTCTTTGGTGAAAAATGCAGGTACGGGCATCAGGACAATATCTACCTACAAAACACTTTTGTCCCTTTTTTGATCAAATACTCAAAAAAAGACCGCAAGAGAAATATCTCTGAAAATCGAATATATCAACAAGTCGATGTGTTTGCGGAAATACTCGACTTGTATAATATTTCCATACCGCCTGATATCTATGGAAAACCATTTTTATCAAAAGAAGGAAATCGTATTATTACGCAAATGTATCCGAGAAAAGATATCCCTGTGTCTTTGATGTCATTACTGAAATTGGAATTATGCGGAACTGTTTTAGACATCGATGGCGCTTTCTATCATTTAATATATTCATCAAACAATGCACATGAGATGTACGAAATAAAGGATTTTATGGAATATAAAGGCTGTAATCGATTCAGAGATTTTAAGGATCATTCTAAAGTGACAGATTATATTCAAGTCTGCCCGGAAATACTACAAAGAAAAAAATTCAATGATGAACCTGAATATAACAAAAAAGCATTAGAAAGACTGAAAGCACTCGGATATATATTTTGAATTGAAATTCATCTTTCTCAAATGAAAATAGTAAGCAATGCGATTATAGAATATTGGATTTCATCCGGTGCTAAATAAAGATCATCGACAGCGGTACTGCATCACAGGCCAGAATAAAATGTGATCACTCTGAGAAAGAAGCCTTTTATGGGATTGAGTGAAAGTTCATGTATCTGCTATTGGATTGGATTCGGCCTGAATATTATCGAAGTCAGGATGAAACAGGTCGGAGGCGGGTCGGCCCGGAACGGGCGAGGATTAGAGGGTGCATGGGGAGATGCCATGATCTTATACGATGAGGGCTTGCGAAAACTCCAGTTTTTTGATAAATCTGATTTAGAAGGCAAAAAGGAGATTTTCAATGGAGGAAGAAATTGGAAGAATTACGCATTACTTCTCCAAAATCGGGGTGGGCGTGATTGAAATCGATAAGGGAAGCTTGAAACTCGGGGATACGATCCATATACAGGGGTATACGACGGATTTCTATCAAAAGATAAGCTCCTTGCAGATGGAACACAAGTCAGCGGAAAAGGTGAGTGCCGGTGAAGCTGCGGGGATGAAAGTGGATTACGATGTCCGGGAAAACGACATCGTATTTTTAGTTACGGAGATTTGAAATATCGGTCGTGGGCCGAAGTGATCGCGAAAATCCGAGACGGATTCATGAGTTCGGTTGATCGAGGATTTGAAGAAAAGAAAACGGTGAGCATCACGGCGCGAGGAGATAAAGGGTGAAGCAAAAGAGACTGAGGATACTGATGGCAAAACCCGGATTAGACGGTCATGACAGGGGAATCAAGGTGCTGTGCCGGGCAATGAGAGATGCCGGTTATGAGGTTATATATACGGGACTACGGAGAACTCCCGAAGAAATCGTGAACGCGGCTGTTCAGGAAGATGTCGATGTTCTGGGAATAAGCTTGTTGTCCGGAGCGCATAATGTTCTGGTGCCTCAGGTCATAGAGCTGCTGCGTGAAAAGGAAGCGTGGGATGAAATGCACCTGATATTGGGAGGAATCATCCCTGAAAGCGATGTTTCCCGATTGAAAGAGATGGGAGTGGACGAAGTTTTTTTCCCCGGAACTTCAACGCGGAGCGTCCTTTCATGGATCGAGAAAAACGTGATCGGCGGACAGACGGCCGCGGAATAAAAATCTTGACTTTAAAGTCTGAATCTATATGATAGCAAAGTAGAATAATGGCTAAAAAGCATTTATCCATAATCATCATTCCGCATAATCGCAGCAGCCATCGTACTGTATCTTTCTCTGAAAAAGCCCTCAAGTGGATGAAAACAGGTGCGGTATTGTTGATGGTCGTGTTGATCGGATTACTCGTAGATTATTTCAGCATGAGCGGAGTGCGGCGAAAATTCAAGGAAATCACGCATGTCAGCCGGGAGCAGGGCGAGACGATTTCACAGTATGAGGCGTCTATAAGCAAGCTGAATGAAACGATACAAAATTTTGAAAACTATGCCGAAAAACTCAATGTCATGGCAGGTTTGAAATCCGAAAACGTTCTGGAGGGAGAGCGCGGTATCGGAGGGCCCGTAAACGACGACCAGCAAGTTGTTCCCGTAACGCCGGTTCCCAGCGCCAATTTGGAGCGTCTGCAGGGTATCAGCCAGAAGGCTGACAGCATCGAAGACAACCTCAATACGCTGGCGCATTTTTTCGAGGATCAAACCATGGAGCTGGCGGCGACGCCGAGCATCATGCCGACCCGCGGTTACTGGGTGTCTCATTTCGGATGGAGAGATGATCCTTTTACAGGAAAGCGGGCGTTTCATGACGGAGTCGACATCGCGACACAGAACGGCAATCCCGTCGTCGCGACGGCCGACGGGCTGGTCATTCAGACCAAATTTGATCGAACCGGAGGAAAAACCGTTAAAATAAGCCACAAACGCAGCGGTTTTACGACGGTTTACTGTCACTTGAGTGAATACAAGGTGAAACCAGGACAGCGGGTAAAACGCGGTGACGTTATCGGTTTGATCGGTCGCACGGGACGTACCCAAGGGCCTCACGTGCATTATGAAGTGCACCTCAACGGAAAAGCCGTTAATCCATATTATTACATCCTCGATCGATAATCCCTTCATATCCGGGAAAACATCTCCCGAAACCACATTTCTTTTTTATTCGTAGACAGGGAGCGGTGAGGAGCTTCGTGCGTAATTATTATGAAAACCGGTCTCCCGGTTTGATTCCGGATCCCAGAGAATAAGCATGTGCCGGCATAGCTTTCTTGTTTTCGGGCTGCAGGATCTCGACAAGCAGAACGCTTTTTTCACCGCATCCGATGGCCAGCCCCTCCTCGGAAATACTTATGATTTCACCAGGCGCGGCATCGGCTTGTTCATCCGAGACGCAAGCTTTCAGAATCTTGATCCTTTTGCCGTAAAGGAATGAGTAGGTCGAGGGCCATGGTGTGAATGCGCGGATACGGCGTTCGATGACGTGTGCGTCGTGAGTCCAATCGATGCGCCCTTGTTCTTTTTTAATCAGGGGGGCAAGGGTCGCGAGCGAATGATCCTGAGGCATGGGTTGTATGCTGTCGATGCAGGCAATGGTTTCCACCAGCAGGTCCGCTCCCAGCTGGGAAAGGCGTTTTTCAAGCTCACTGGAAGTTTCCCCCGGATGGATAGAGAATTCACGCCGGCAAAGGATATCTCCTTCGTCCATTCTGGAATTAAGCACGAAAATGGATATGCCTGTGGTCTCCTCACCCTCAAGGATGGCCCATTGTACCGGAGATGCCCCGCGATATTTGGGGAGCATGGAAAAGTGAAGATTGATGGTTTTGCAGCGGGGGATGCGGATCAGCGAATCCGGGATGATTTGACCGTAGGCCACGACCACGGCAAGGTCGGGTGAAAGCGCTGCAAGCCGTTCCGCCGCCTGAGGATCTTTGCGGATTCTTCGGGGTTGATAAAGATCGAGACCATTCTCCAAGGCATAGCGTTTGACAGCTGAAGGTGTGGGACGACGGCCTCTTCCGGACGGCCGATCAGGTTGTGTGATGACGAGTTCAATAGAATGGCCGCCTTCGCGAAGAGCATCCAGTGAGGTGACGGCTGTTTCGGGACTTCCGTAAAATACAATCTTCATTCCCCGACCGCTTTCTCCAGCTGCTTGCGCAGTTTTTTCTTGGCAAGGTTCCGTTTCAAGGGGGAAAGGTGATCGATAAAAAGCCTGCCGTCAAGGTGATCGATCTCGTGACAGAAAACACGGGCCAGCAGTTCTTCGGCATCGTAGGTGCGTTCCTTACCATCGAGGTCGGTTCCTTCTACTACGATATGAAGAGGTCGAGTGACTTTTTCATTGACGTCGGGAACGGAGAGGCAGGCCTCTTCCATGATGTCGGATCCTTCCCGGTGGAGGATCCGAGGATTCAAAAGAACGATCAATTCGCTCTCTTTCTCGCCGACCGAAAGATCGACGGTGATCAGACGGACGCCTTGATTGACCTGAGGAGCCGCCAAGCCGATACCCGGCGCGGCATGCATGGTGGCTACCATGGCGCGGGCCAGGTTTACGATATCGTCATTGATTTCCTTGATCTCTTCCGCTTTTTGATGAAGAACGGGACTTCCATATACCATGATCTGCATACAGCTCGGTTTATCCAGCATTTAAATCTCCACTTCTATTCTAAATCAATTGCTCATTCGAGTAAAGATGCCTGATGAGAGATAAGCCGGCTATCCAGGGGGAGGTTGTTCAGGCGTGGAGGGAATCCCTTCAAAGCGGATAAATCGGTTGTGTTCCAATGTTTGAAGAAACAGCGTAAGGCGGTCGTAAAGCGGCTCCGCTTTTTCACCGAAACGCTGCTTATGAAGCTCCGCCAGCCGCCGGACCGTGCATTTTCCATCGCAGCGGCTCCAGACAAAACTGCCGAGCTCATCAAGCGTGATACGAAAGAACGGACGCCGCATCCTCGGAAGCAGATATTTCTGAAGCAGACGGTTGGTGAATTTGGGCTTGAGCAAAACGATAAGGCCCTCCGCATCGGTTTCGAAACGGACGGTATGCACGGGAACCAAGTCGAGCAGATTGATGCCCGAATCGGGCTCCGGTTTATTCGTTTTCCGCTGTTTTGCCGAATTCACCGGATGCCACCATTTTCTTGTAGGGGAAATAGATCAGGATAAAACCGAGAATGAAAAAGATAATGAGACCGAGCCAGGGATTGTCCAGGGAACTGGGAAGTTTGACTTTAGCGGCTTTGATGGCGGCTGTGATGATGCCCATCAAGGCTTGTCCTGCGATCAAGCCGGAGGCAAGTAAAAGGCCGATATTTTCAACCGTTTCCCTGCCTTTTCGGTTGGGTTTCTTTTTATCGGCCATACGGTCGAGGACGTATTTAAGAACGCCGCCGAAGAAAATGCAGGCGGTCGAACTGAAGGGAAGATACATCCCTACCGCGATCAACATGGGTGAAGGAGATCCTATGAGGATCAAGACCACGGCCAAGAGCATCCCGGCGATAACCAGCGGCCAGGCCATTTCTCCGCCCACGATCCCTTTGGCCATCGTGGCCATCAGTCCGGCTTGGGGGGCGGGCAGGGTTTCGGAGCCGATCCCGATGGTGCTATGAAACAACTGCAGTGAGAACGTCAAAGTCAAGGCCGCAGCGACAACTCCGATCAACTCACCGATCTGCATTTTCCATGGAGTACCGCCCAGAATATGCCCGACCTTCAAGTCTTGGATCATATCGCCGGCGACGCCGGCCACACAGCAGACGACCGCGGCAACACCCAAAACGGCGGCGATGCCTTCGTTGCCTTTCTGCCCCAGCAGAACCATCATCAAAGCTGCGATGAGCAGGGTTGTGAGGGTCAATCCGGACATGGGATTTGAGGAGGAGCCGATGATTCCTACGAGGTAGCCCGAAACCGCGGCGAACAGCAGTCCCATGATGATCATCACCAGCGCGGAGACGATAGAAGATCCGATATTGTGGGTGAAGATGTTGTAAAGAAAAACCATGGGGATTATCAGAGCGATGATAGAGATGATGATGGTCGGAAAAGGGAGGTCGCGGTCGGTGCGCAGCGTATCCACTTCACCGCCCCCGCGTGTCTTACGAACGTCGGCGATGGAACGTCCGATGCCGGCGGCCAGACTGCGGCGCATCTTGAAGAGCGTGTAAAAAGCCGCCACCAGCATGGCGCCGACCGCAATGGGTTTAATCTGGGCGTTATAGGCTGATGATGCGATGTCCGTCCAGTTTCCCAGTCCTTGAGCAACCATGGCTTTCAGATCGCCGCTGATGAAAAGCAGGATCGGCATCAGAAACAACCATCCCAGGACGCCTCCGGAAAACGTAAGCGCCGCCAGTTTGGGGCCGATAATGAAGCCGACGGCGGTAAGGGCGGCGTTGGCTTTAGGGGATTCGATATACATTTGTCCCTGAATCGCATCGGATTTGGCGAGCAGGGCGTTGTCTCCGTCAAGGAAGGAGATCCGGGATAATCCCGGAATCTTGAATACGGCTTTGGCAAATGGCTTGACGAGGCGGATTCCGTTTTCGCTCGTGAAAAATTCCACCAACCCGCCCAGCCCCATGGCCCAGAACATATAGGAAGCGTTGGAACCGGACTCTTGCCCGGTTTTGACCATCTCCGCACAGGCAACGCTTTCGGGAAAAGGAAGATCAGCATCTTCAACCAGGGTTCTACGGACCAGAATAATGATAAATACCCCCAGAATCCCTCCAACCAACATCAGCATTGTGGACTTGAAAACATCGAATTTAGCCCACACACCGGTCATCAGAAACGCCGGCAGGGTGAAAATGGCTCCCGCGGCGAGTGCTTCTCCAACGGCTCCGGTGGTACGGGCAAGGTTTTCCTCCAGGATGGTTCCTTTGAGAGGCCGCAGCACCGCCATGGCGATAACGGCCGCCGGAAACGTCGCGGCCACCGTCATTCCCGCCATCAGTCCGAGGTAGGCGTTGGCGGCTCCCAGAACGATCGCCATGACGATACCCAGCAGAATCGCTTTGAGTGAGATCTCTTTCATAGCCTGTTCAGGGGGAACATAGGGCTTATATTCACCATTGCTCATAAACACCTCCGTAGAATCCCATAAAAAAGCGCTTTTTTTTTTTGAATATATCTTTATGAATGACAAAAATCAAGAGAAAATTACCTTGGCGAACCGTATATGACCGGACTTTTTTACAAAATCATTGCGCGAAAAGGGTAATTGTGCTAATTTGTGTAAAAAGAGAAGGATAGAGATGAGTTTGTTCAAATGGATTAAGGACAGAGTTTTCTGCGATCTGGCTATCGATCTGGGTACGGCGAACACCTTGGTTTTTCTGAAGGGTAAAGGAATCATCGTGCAGGAGCCCTCCATCGTCGTCGTCAATAAACAGTCCGGAAAGGTGGAAGCTGTTGGAAAGCGGGCGAAGCAGATGCTGGGAAAAACGCCTCAGAGCGTACTTGCCATAAAGCCCATGCGGGACGGCGTCATCGCAGACTTCGAAATTGCGGAAAAGATGTTGGATTATTTTATTAAGAAATCCACCAACAACCGCGGTTTCCTCTTGAGACCGCGAATCGTCATCGGAATCCCTACCGGGATCACGCAGGTTGAGCAGAGAGCGGTCAAGGACGTCGCCATGCGGGCCAAGGCTTCGGAAGTCTACCTCGTCGAACAGCCCATGTCGGCCTCCGTAGGAGCGGATCTTCCGATATCGGAACCGACGGGCAATATGATCGTCGATATCGGGGGGGGGACGACGGATATTGCGGTCATCTCTCTTACGGGGATCGTTTTCAACCATTCGATCCGCATCGCCGGCAACGAGATGGATGAAGCGATCATCCAGTATATAAAAAAGAAGTATAACCTCTTGATCGGGGAAAAAAGCGCGGAAATGGTCAAGATGACGATCGGCTCCGCTTACCCCTTGGATGAACCCATGACCATGGAGATCAAGGGGCGGGACTTGCGCGAAGGCATACCCAAGACCATCGTTGTCGATGATCAGGAAATCAGGGAAGCCCTGGAAGATATCGTCGCTTCGATTGTGGAAGCCGTTAAAGTGGCCCTCGAGAAAACGCCTCCGGAACTGTCCGCCGACATCATTGACCGCGGAATCATCATCACCGGAGGCGGCTCTCTCCTGAAAAACATAGACAAACGAATCCGGGAAGAGACCCAGCTTCCGGTATTCATCACGGAAGACCCGCTGACCTCGGTCGTGCTCGGCGCCGGCAAGATGCTGGATGATCTCGAGCTGCTGCGCAAAATATCATTGATATGATGTAAGCGAATTAATGCCTTCGATTCTGAAAAGCAAAAAAAGCTTCATTATCCTTGTCGTTCTCATCATTCTGCAGTTGATTTTGATTTCTATTCAAATCCCCGGTGGTGAAAATGTCAGCTTGTTTGAAAAAACCGTGTTTTCGGTCTTCTCTCCTTTGCAGCACGGCTTCACTTCTCTTTTTAGGGGGGCGAACCGGCTATGGGTTAATTATTTCACCCTGCGGGATGTGACGCAGGATAACCTGGCCTTGAAGCAGGAAAATATTTTTCTCAGAGAAGAAAACACCCTTCTTCGGGATGCGCTCATGCAGTTTCGGACGGAGGAAGAGATAATAAAGCTTCTCGGGAAGATACATGATAACATCCTGCCGGTGAGGACAATCGGCTATGACCAAGGGAATTTTATTCGCTCCCTGACCATAAACCGCGGAAAAAACGACGGATTGGGGAAAAATATGATGGTGCTCGACAGATATGGAAATCTTGTAGGCAGGACCATCGAGCCGATATCTTCCCGCCAAGCGCGTATTCAGTTGGTAACCGATATCGAGTCCGGAGTCAGTGTCATTTCCCAAGAGAGGAACGTAGCGGGTATTCTCAGCGGAGACGGCAGGGGCGGGTGTCAATTGAAATATATACTGTCAACGGAAACCGGATTGCGGGTCGGCGAAAAAGTGCTCACATCAGGAATGGACGGGATTTACCCGCCTAAAATTCAAGTCGGAGAGATCGTTGAAATCAGGGAGACGTCGGGATTATTTAAAAACATTACCGTTAAAACGGAATATACGCTGAAAGATTTGGACAATCTGGTCGTGATACGCATCAAGGCGGAAGAGCTTTTTTAGGACCTGAAAGATGAGACAAATATTTCACGGAGTTATCGGAGTCTTGCTGGCGTTTTCACTGCATGTGATGATCGCGGAAATATCTCCTTCGGTGGTTATTCTCATCAATGTGTTCAGCCTGGTGCTTATTTATATGGCGATGGAAAAAGGGGATGTCTTCGGATCAATTCTGGGGATGGTGCTGGGACTGCTGCAGGATTCCTTTTCGCAAGGCGTCTTCGGTGTTGCAGGGATTTCAAAATGCCTGACGGGATTTCTGGCGGGATATGTATCGCAGAAGCTGAATGTCACTCCGTTCATAAGAAAATTCATTTTCATATCGGTTCTGATCATATTCGAGTTGTTGGTTTGGAGCGGACTCTATATCGCCATAGGCGCGGGAAGCCTCAACGAAAGCAGAGGCCTGATTCTTGTGCAGCCGTTTTTCTCTTCGCTGATAGGATGCCTGGTATTTCCCCAAGTAAAGAAATTGATCATGAAAGTATCACAACGAAGGATATGAAAAAGGAAAGGATTTACGAGGATCTTGCTCTGGTCGGCCGGAGAGCCGGTGCTGTGTTTCTTCTCGTGAAGATTATTTTCATATTCCTGATATTATATTTCTGGAAGATACAAATCCTGGATTATAGAAAATTCTGGCGGCAGTCTGAAGCCAATAGAATCCGCGAGGTCGTGTTGCCCGCACAACGGGGATTGATCACGGACAGGAACGGTGTGGTGCTCGTTAAGAATATCGCTTCTTTCAAAGTGTCGATCATCAGGGAAAACTGCACGGATATGCGGGATTCGATGAGTAAGATATCGAAGCTTCTCGATCTTGACGAAGCCGTCATCGAAGAACGCATCGCCAAGTACAGCTCGCTTCCAAAATTCAAACCGATCGTCATCAAGGATGAACTTACATCGGAAGAGGTCGCCAGGATCGAAGCGCACAAATTGGAATTCCCCGAGCTTATTATCGAGTCCGAACCCAGGCGTTTCTATCCTTTTCGGAATCATGCTTCCCATGTCATCGGATATCTTCAGGAAATATCGGAATCCGAACTCAGGCAGGACAGATTTCGATACAGGACCTTGGGGGATATGATCGGGAAGACGGGGATAGAACGTCAATTTGAGCGGAAGCTGGCGGGGACCGAGGGGCTGGTGCTCGAAATCGCCGACTCATTGGGACGTAAACGGGATGAGCTGACGAGGAGAGAACCCATTGCAGGTGAAACGCTACGCATGGCGTTGGATTATGAGCTGCAGAACAAAACGGAAGCTCTTCTGGAAGGCAGGGAAGGGGCCGTCGTTATCCTGAATCCAAAAAACGGTGAGGTTCTGGCCATGGCGAGCTATCCGAATTTCGATCCCAATAAATTCATCACCCGATTCACTCCGCAGGAATGGATGGATTTGATGAACAGTCCGGAATTTCCACTCGAAAATCGTGTGATTCGGGGTGTTTATTCCCCGGGATCGATCTTCAAACCGGCCATGGCGCTCAGCGCGCTGGATTTGAATATCGTGAACGAGTATACCTCTTTCTTCTGTTCGGGCAGCGCGATCATCTACGGACATCCCTTCGGGTGCTGGTACCGTGAAGGCCATGGGGCCGTAACGCTTTCTTCGGGATTGAAACATTCCTGCAACATTTATTTCTATCAAATCGGAAAAATGATGGGAATTGAAAAGATCGCACTATATGCCCGGCATTTCGGTTTCGGCAGCCCCACGGGGATAGACCTGCCGTCGGAAAAGGAAGGATTGGTGCCGGATCCCGATTGGAAAAGACGCGTGCGCCACGCTCCCTGGTATCCGGGTGAAACCATCAGCATTTCCATCGGACAAGGGCCGCTGCTGGTAACGCCGCTGCAGGCGGCGGTGTTTACATCTCGGATCGCAAACCGGGGGGAGAAGGTAATCCCTCGTATCCTGCTGACGGAAGAGTCAAGGAGAGCTTCCGAGGAAATCAATGTGAGCGAGGATCCTATCGAGATTTCCACGGATCTATATGAAAAGGTGATACGGGGGATGTGGGAATCCGTCAACCGAAGCGGAACGTCATGGGCGGCGCAGGTACCCGGATTCGACGTATGCGGAAAAACCGGATCGACCCAGGTCGTGAGCCGGGAAACCGCGGAAAAATTGGCTTTGCAGAAGCGGGAGATAAAAACTCACTCTTGGTTTACGGGATTCGCCCCCAGGAACGATCCGAAGGTCGTGATCACCGTGCTGGTTGAATACGGCGGCGGAGGCGGCGCTACGGCGACTCCGCTGGCCCATGACCTTTTCGAACTCTACCGGAGTAAATACGATGACGCTCGATAGAAACCATCTCCTCAACATAGATTGGATAATGATCCTGCTGCTGCTCGTGATCATGAGCAGCGGCGTGGCCGTCATCTACAGCAGTTCCTATTATATGGAGGGAAGTTACGGCTTGAGGCAGGGGATATTCATGGCGATCAGTCTGGTCGTCATTTTTCTGCTGATATCGATCGATTACACGGTCTATGTAACTTATGCAGCGTATTTCTATATATTTTGCCTGGTTATTCTGGGCGGAGTCCTGTTGTTTGGAAATCTGATTGCGGGAACCAAAAGCTGGTTCCGTCTCCCTTTCTTTCAAATCCAACCTTCCGAACTCATGAAACTGGCCTTGATCCTCATTCTTGCCAATGTGCTGTCGGAGTTCAAAGGAAAAAATATCAGCCGCAGGCTTTTTATTTTGAGCGGATTCCTGGTCATAATCCCCGGATTCCTGGTTGCCGTCCAGCCGGACTTGGGTACGGCTCTCAGTATGTTTCCCATATATCTCGGTGCGTTGATATTGGCGGGAATCAACAAAAAGACCATGGTATTTCTTTTGATCGTCGCCATTGTTCTGGGAGTGTTGAGTTGGAGTTTTTTTCTGAAAGATTATCAAAAAGACCGGCTGTCGACATTGGTCTTTCCCCAAAAGGATCCCCTGGGGGCGGGATATCAAGTGATACAGTCCAAAATCGCCATCGGATCCGGCGGGTTTATCGGAAAGGGATATACAAAGGGAACGCAGAGCCAACTCCGTTTCCTGCCGGCGCGGCATACGGATTTCGTCTTCTCCGTGATCGGGGAAGAGTTCGGATTTTTAGGCGTCTTGGTCATGCTGTCGCTGTATTTTTTTCTGTTGGCTCGAATATTTAAATCGGTCAACAAATCGCGCGACCGAACAGGAATCTATATCGTCTTTATGGTGGCGATGATGATCGGAGGCCAATTTTTCATCAATGTTTTTATGACCATCGGCCTCTTTCCCGTGGCCGGAATTCCTCTTCCATTCCTCAGTTACGGCGGATCCTCACTGATTACCAACGCCATGGCCGTCTCCCTTGTTCTTAATGTGAAGATGAGACGTTTCGTCAATGTGTGACGGCTGTAAATCCCGAGGATAATTCTTCTCAAATCGGTTTAAAAACCTTAGAATAGGCTCATGTTTGAAAATAAAACATCTCACCAAATTCCGGCTGAACTGGAAATCCTGCTGAGATCTGTGCAAAAGCCCGGGCGTTATATCGGAGGGGAATGGAATGCGGTTCGTAAAGATCCGCATAAAGCGGATGCCCGGGTAGCCTTGGTCTTTCCTGATTTGTATGAAGTGGGGATGTCATATCTGGGACAAAAGATACTCTATCACATATTAAACCGGCAACCGAATATTCTCGCCGAAAGGGTATTCACGCCGGAAGAGGATATGGAGCAGGTCCTGTCGGATGCCCGTATGCCGCTTTTTTCGCTTGAAAACAAAATTCCCTTACCGGAATTCGATATGCTTGCGTTTTCGCTGCTCTATGAACTGAACAATTCAAATGTTCTGACGGTACTGCATTCGGCCGGAATCCCGATACGATCGAAAACGAGGACACGAAGCGATCCGTTGGTGATCGCCGGGGGACCCGCGGCTTGCAATCCGGAACCCATGGCTGACTTTTTCGATGCGTTTTTCATCGGGGACGGGGAAGAAGCGATCCTCGAGATCGTCGATGTCCACACGCGCATGCGAAAGTCCGGGGGGGAGCGCCGGGAAATGCTGGAGGAGCTTTCCCGTATTCCGGGAATCTATGTTCCATCGCTATACCGTACGGTCGTCGATACATATTCCGGCCTGATGACGGTTGAGCCGATAGGAAGCGCACCGGAAAAGATAATCAAGCGGGTGCTTTCTCCTTTCGAAAAAGCTGATTTTCCGGAAGATATCATCGTTCCCAACATCAAAACCATTTTCGACCGCGTATCCGTCGAAGCCGCAAGAGGGTGCCCGCAGAACTGCCGTTTTTGTCAGGCATCCAGCCTTTATTTTCCCTACCGTGCAAAAGATCCTGATTTTATCATGCGGAAAATCTTGAGAAGTCTGAATGCCACCGGATATGATGAAGTGTCCATGGCGTCACTTTCGATCGGGGACTACCCTCATTTCAGTCGATTGGTCGAAATCATCATGCCGTGCCTGGAGGAAAGGATGGTGGCTCTTTCCCTGTCATCGCTCAGACCTCAAGGCCTGACTTCCGGGCTGACGGAGAATATCCTCAAAGTCAGAAAGACCGGGTTTACTCTGGTACCGGAGGCCGGGACGAGCCGACTTCGTCGCGTCATCAACAAGCATTTGGAGGATGAAGATATCCGGCAAGCGGTGGAAATCGCATTTTCACAGGGTTGGAAGCTGATTAAACTCTATTTCATGGTGGGCCTTCCCACGGAAAACCAGGCGGATCTGCAGGGTATCGTCGAAACCGTCCAGGAGATCATTCGTATCGGATACCGTGTGATGGGACATCCGCCAAGGATCAATCTGAGCGTGGCATCCTTTATCCCAAAGCCTCACACCCCCTTCCAGTGGGTTGGGATGGAATCCATCGAGCGACTGCGGGAAAAACATGCATTCTTGAAATCGCAACTCAAGCGATACCGGTTCATCCGATTCAAGGAACACGCGCTGCCGAATTCCTTACTTGAAGGGATATTCTCAAGAGGAGACAGGCGATTGTCGCGCGTGGTATCGCGTGCCTGGGAAAAAGGAGCCCGTTTCGACAGCTGGAACGATCGATTTCATAATGATTTATGGGAAAAAGCTTTTCGTGAAGAAAATATCAGACCGGAAAATTATCTGCAGGGATTGGATAGACGAACGCTTCTTCCATGGGACCACATCGATGTGGGTATCCATAAAGATCATCTCATCAAGGAATATGAACGGGCGATGGCCGGAGAAACGACCGTTCCCTGCAGCGAGCGGGAATGCCGTGACTGCCTGGGATGCAATCAGGCCGCGAGGCGTGAAGAACATCCGCCTGAACCTTCGACCGAACTAGAAAACACATACCCCGTCATAGGCCGTCCATCGGATTCGGTGAACACATACCGAGTCACCTATGAAAAAACCGGACAAGCGAAGTACCTATCTCATATCGACGTCAACAATATTATTCTTCGCGCATTCAGAAGGGCGGGAGTAAAGGTCCTGTTTTCGAAAGGATTTCATCCCAAAATGCTGGTATCATATGCCCCGGCGCTTCCCCTGGGGATGGAAGGCTTGAATGAGCTTTACGAGTTCAGAACCGATTATGAATACCCGCTGAATGAATTTACATCCAGAATGAACCGCGTGCTCCCTCCGGGCATACGCATGCTGGATGTCCTGAAGAGACAAAGCCACAAACCCGCCCTCAATACATTGATACGGGAATATACCTATTCGATGGATCTTTCGTATCCGGAAGTGGTGACGGCGCTGAGGCGCTTTGGAAAAGAAATCGGGATAGATCCGAATATAGATGTCAAACAGCTGATAAAGGGGCTGGCGGAAGCGAACGCTTTCAGCGATCCCGTGGAAGTCTCATTCTCGGATCGGGAAGGGGAGAGAATGCTGTTCCGATTTCCGCAACTTGCGGAAAATCCCGTTCGTATACGAGCTTTATTGGAAGAAAAGCTTGGGATGGAAAACATACCCTTCTTGATGAAGCGGGAAAGGATATCCTTGACCGTTTAAGGTAATCGAATCCAATAAATTGACAATACGTTTTGATTCCAGTATAAACAAGGCACTATTTATCTGTAATGCCCTGATAAGGAGGATCGCGTGATTGATTTCAGTTTGAATGAAGAGCAAACCGCTCTACGAGAAATGGCCCGGGAATTTGCCGAAAAAGAAATGAAACCCAATGCCGCTAAGTATGATAAAGGCGAGGAATTCGCTGAAGATGTAATGCAGAAAGCTTTTGAGGTTGGATTTATTACATCCAATATACCCACCGAATACGGCGGCAGCGGATTGGGTCACATCGATACAGTTCTTATCAGCGAGGAGTTGGCCGCCGGATGCGCGGGCATGTTCACCACCATGATGGCGGGTTCGCTTGCCTACACGCCCATCATCCTCTATGGAACCGATGAGCAAAAAGAGAAATATTTGGTTCCTTTCACAAAAAGACTCGCCTTCGCCGCCTTCGGATTGACGGAAAGAGAAGCCGGATCCGATGCGGGAGGTCTTAAGACCAAAGCCATCAAAGACGGGGATCATTACATTATCAACGGATCCAAATGCTTCATCACGAACGGCGGCATTGCCAGTCTCTATGTCGTGTTTGCGCTGACGGAGCCGGAAAAAGGCGCACGGGGAATGAGCGCTTTCATCGTGCCGAGGGAAACACCGGGACTCAGTATCGGTAAGGAAGAAGACAAAATGGGCCATCGGGCCTCGAACACGGTCGAACTGACTTTCGAGGACGTAAAGGTTCCGGCCGAAAATCTGCTTGGCAAGGAAGGAATGGGATTCATTATCGCCATGAAAACTCTGGATCAGACAAGAGCGGCGGTCGGCGCCGCCGGAGTGGGCGTCGCGCGCGCTGCCATGGAGAACGCGATCGAATACGCGAAAACACGAGTCCAGTTCGGCAAACCCATCGCGCTTTTTCAGAATGTGGGCTTCCAGATAGCGCAGATGGCTGCCGATATCAATGCCGCGCGCCATATGGTATGGCATACGGCATGGCTGATGGAAACCGGTCAAAAGTGCGGTAAGGAATCCGCGATGGCGAAATTTTTCGGTTCCGATGTCGCCATGAAGGTGACGGACAAAGCCCTGGAAATATTCGGCGGCTATGGTTACATGAGAGACTATCCCATGGAAAAACTGATGCGGGACGCCAAACTGCTGCAAATCTATGAAGGCACGAATTCAATCCAGCGGATGATCGTTGCTCGGGAAGTCATCGGTCCGATTAAAAAGTAGTCCATAAGAAATAAGAATCGGGAAGGATTCCCGGTCCTCTGCTAATTCACAAGAAGAAGGGGGTGCGTCTTGGTGCGTATCCTTCGATGAATGTCAAAGGTGCGTCGGCGTATGCGCATTCCGTTCGTATCGCCTCATAAACAAGAAGTCAGCTATGATAACGACATGATAAACGGGAAATTGCGCAAAATGGAATCGTAATACAACATACTCAATAGATGTTTGAGAGATAGGGGAAGGAATAAAAAGAGAAAGAAACAAACGCTCACCCACTTCCAAGGAGCATGTCTTTGAAAATGGGTGAGCGTGTGCGTTACATGTCTATTTCAGTGAAATATTCTGGTATGATTCCGGTAACGTCGACTCCCGCGCCTTTAGCGATATCGATGATGTCGATTACGTTGGCATAGGGAACTTTGGCATCCGCTCGGACGAAGATGGTCTTGTCCTGACGGGCCTCATAAATAGTGCGCAGACGGTTCAGCAGCATATTCATCTCGATAGCTTCTTGGTTGATAAGGACGCTTAAATCTTTTTTAAGGGTCAAAACGATCAAACCTTGAGGCGTAGAGCCGGTATCCGCCGTGGTTTCGGGAAGCTTGACATCGATTCCCTTTTGTACCATCGGGGTGATAACCATAAAAATAATAAGCAGAACTAATAAGACATCGCACAAAGGAACGACATTAGGTTCAGCATTTGCCATGAATTCCTCCTAAATATTCTGCATGATTAGTTTTCAATTGTAAGGCATGTGCAGGGAATTTGTCAATAAAAAACTATGGGAAATTTGAATGATCACAGGCATTTATTCATCATTCGTGATGATGAGGGTGAACTCGATGCAGCAAGAGCCCCCGGGCATCGTAAATGATGAAAGCGGCGAGTATGATAAGCACCATGCTCACGCCGGCCAGGATGATGCTCCCATCGCGAACATATATCAGTCCCTGATAAACAAGTGCGGCCAGAGTGGTTAACAGCATGAAGGCGGCCGGGTAGAGCGTGTACCGGGTCGGGCGTTTGAGGGCGACAAGATATGAGGAGACGACCAACAATGAAAGAGCGGCTACCAATTGATTGGATGCCCCGAAAATCGGCCATATTGTCTTATATCCTTCCGTTACTCCCAAAAGCGCGGCCGCGGTCAGAATAATGAAAGAAGCAAACCATCTGTTCTGAAGAAATCCGGGTTTTCCTACGAAGAACTCGGCGAAGATAAATCTGCCCAGACGTGTGCTGGTATCAAGAGTCGTGAGCACGAACGCGTTCAACATGACCATGCCGAAAAAGGTTCCGATAACCAGTGTGATGCCGGGTATGGAAGAGGTCAATCTTCCGTAGCCGGCAGCAAAGGCATTGATGGGATCACCGGTGACGGTCATAAGATGTTTGAAATTGAACTGCAGGTTCGGCCCGGGAATCCAATCGAGCGCGGCTGCGGCGATGAGAACCACCAGACCGGCAAGAGCCGCTTCCGTAATCATGGCTCCGAAACCGATCGGTCTCCCCGCACGTTCATCCGATAGCTGTTTGGCCGTTGTCCCCCCGGCAACGACGGAGTGAAATCCGGAAATCGCCCCACAGGCGATGATGACAAACAGCATGGGCCAAAGCGGCCCTCCCTCAGGATTTTTAAATGCGGTCAGGGCCGGAGCATTTATCCTGGGATGAGCGATGATCAAACCCAGGTAACCGAATCCCAATCCGAGAAAAAGAATCCAGGTGCTGATATAATCACGCGGCTGCAAAAGAAACCATACCGGCAGTGAAGAGGCGAACAGGCTGTAGACGATCAAGGTGAAAAACCAAAATGTATGGCTCGACATTCCCAGGATCGTATCGGGAAGCCGGACCGGAACGAGCTGACCGATGAAGATGAGCGCGAAAAGAGCCGATACGGCCAAAACGGTTGCCAGCGTGATATTCATGCCTCTCTTATAAATAAGCCAGCCGAACAACATGGCGATAAAGACCAAACCGAACGTAGGAATCACGACTTCCGGTTGAGAGATCAGTGTTTTGGAGGCGACAACGGCGAAAACGGCGATGACCAGGGCCAGTGCAAGCCAGAGAAATATTGAAAATATGATTTTTGTCCGTCGTCCCAGGGTTTTTTCGGATATGTCCGCCAACGAATGTCCGCGGTTCCGGATCGATGTCATGAGCGATGTGTAATCATGGACGGCTCCGAGGAAAACGCTTCCCAGCGCAATCCAGAGAAGTGCGCCCAGCCATCCGAAATAGAGGACTCCGAGCAGGGGACCGAGAATGGGGCCCGCGCCCGCGATCGAGGAAAAATGATGCCCGAAAAGCATGGTTTTCCTGGCGGGAGAATAGTCGATTCCGTCCTCTAATTCATGGGATGGCGTTATGCGGTCGTTATCGGCTTGTATGACGTGTTTTTCTATGAATCTTCCGTAGAACTTATACCCGAGAATCAGCCACAGAATCAGTATTCCTGCGATGACAAGGCTGTTCATGCACGGTCCTCGCTTTTGAATATCACTGACGGATTCACACTTTCACAATACACTTCGGACGAAGAATATTCAACCCCGGCGGTTAAAGCGAGTCTTTCACCCGCTCCCATAAAATGAAACGTTCAATACGGGAAAAATCAATCACGCCGGGTTTTCATAATCAGGTATCCGACCAACAAAACGAACGCGCCGAGAGCGACGAAATCACCCAGATGGCCGGGCCATACCAGCCCGATTCCCTTCGGTTTGGCTTTGACGATGTAGGCATAAATCGCGACCAATACCATGGCGATGCCTTCTCCTGCGATAAAACCCGATCCCAGGAGGATGCCCCTCTCTTTCTTTTTGGTTTTGAGCGCTTCATCCGATCCGGCGCTTTTTTCCACAAAATGTCGGACGACGCCTCCTACGTAGAGAGGGGTCATGGTGGAAAGCGGCAAATAGATGCCTACGGCGAAAGGAAGGGAAGGAATCCCCAGTATTTCAGCCACAATGGCGATGGAGCCGCCGATCATAACCAATCCCCAGGGAAGGTTTCCGCCCAAAACGCCTTCGATGACGGTTTTCATCAGGATCGCCTGCGGAGCCGGGAGAGCCTGTGAACCGAATGTAAACGATTCTCCCAAAAGCCAAACCGCTCCCGCGATCGCGAAAGCGGAAGCGATAACACCCACAAGCTCCGAAGCCTGCTGCCTTTTCGGCGTAGCCCCGATGATGTAACCCGCTTTAAGATCCTGGGATATATCGCCCGCTATTGAGGCTCCGACGCAGACCACCGTGCCGATGGTAAGGGCGGTCGCCTGTCCCAGCAAATCCGTCCAGCCGAGCGCATAAAAAAGCAGGCTGGTTCCTAAAAGCGTGACGATGGTCATGCCGGAAGTCGGGTTGGAGGAGACCCCTACCATACCCACGATTCTCGATGAGACGGTGACAAAGCAAAAGGTAAAAAAGACGATGCATATCGAAGCGATGATGCGGATCACGAGCGCCGTTTCAATTCCGATCAATTGAGGCGTGAGGATAATGACCAGCATGACGATCAGCGCCCCAAGCCCGAGAACGGTGATGGGCAGATCCTCTTCGAGACGTTTCTTTACCGACCCATCCGTCAGTTTGTTCAATTTGAGATCTTTAATTCCCGATTTGAGAGAATTGATCATGGTCGGAAGCGATTTGACGATCGTGATGATACCGCCAACAGCGACGGCGCCTGCGCCGATAACACGTATGTATTTGTCCCAGATCTCCTGTGCGCTCATCTGAGCGATGGGCATGACCTGTTCCGGGAAAAGGGGAATGCTCAACGATTCACCGAAATACGCGATCAGCGGAATGAGGCCCAACCAGGAGAGCAGACCTCCCGCCACCATGATGGCGGCGATACGCGGTCCCAGGATGAACCCGACTCCGAGCAAGGCGGGCGTGGGCTCCCCGCCCAGTTTGGCCTTTTTCAGCACAGGTATATTCAGGTATATTTTTTCAGGCCAGAGATGAAGGAAGCTGACCAAGCTTTTGTAAAGTGCGCCGATACCCAAACCCAGAAAAACGTTTTTAGCTTTGGTACCGCCCTCATCCGATGAGATCAAGACCTGAGCCGCAGCGATGCCTTCAGGATAGGGGAGCGTTCCGTGCTCCTTGACGATCAACGCTTTGCGCAACGGGATCATGAAAAGGACTCCGAGGATGCCTCCCAGCATGGCAAGGGTACCGATCTTCCAGATGCTGGGATTAAAACCCCAGAGAAACAGCGCCGGTATGGTGAAGATGATACCGGAAGCAAGAGAAGAACTCGCTGAACCGGTCGTCTGAGCTATGTTGCAGTCCAGAATGTTGCTTTTTCCCAAAATCGGCGTCAGGATACGAAACAACGCAACGGAAATGACGGCAAGCGGAATAGCCGTCGAAATCGTCAGCCCGACACGAAGACCGAGATAGGCGTTGGCGGATCCAAAAATGATGCCGAATATCGCTCCGATGACGACAGCCTTGAGGCTGATATCTTTGTAAGAAGACTTCTCCGGAACATAAGGCTGGAAATCTGACATCTTTTACACTCCCATTACCCTCATAAGAAATTAAAAAAAGTCTATCACAGCCGATTGGAATTTTCTAATATAAATATCTTTCATTCGCTTCGATCGATAAGAAGTCGAATTTTATTCAAAGAAAAAAAACTGTTTTCACTGATCAGACCCGCCATGTTAATAAAGTGGCTTCAGTCTAAATCTCTCATGATATTGTCCCTCTCCGAGATTGCGGCTTTCAGCACTAAAGCCAGGATAAGGCGGGCCAACCCGCCGCCAAAACCCACCCCTCCCTCGTATTGAGGTTAAAAACAAAGCGATGAACAGTCGTCTTTTAGCACTAGCCCAGGATAAGGCGGTGTGAGATGAGGAGTGCCATACGCGATTTAGCTTGAAAATGGCGGCGAAGGAGGGAAGCCGCTGAAAGCGGCCGGTGAGTATGTCTGAGTCCCAAAGGGACGAGTTACGCAGCCGCCGAAAGAACCGTCGTTTTCATGCGTTAAAAATCGCGTCTAAACGACGATCTTACACCGCCGTAAAGTACGTCTCACCATATAACGCCTTGACGCCGCAGTAATCTTGACCCGTGGCTAATCCAAATATTCTGCAGGTAAAAAACTCCGATACCATTGTTTTTCACCTTAATACGAGGGCGGGCGGGTCGGCTTCGACATACTTCATGGCTCATTCAAATAACGAGTGTTTCAACCGTCTTCTCCCATGTGATCTTAGCCATAAACGCATGCGCGTTTCCGCCCATGCGTTCCGCGAGCGAAGAGTCGCCGGCTAAGAGGTCGAGGCGTTTCGCAAGTTGCGTAGGATCCGGATTGGTGATGAAGCCGCTTTCGCCGTCTTTAACAAGCTCGGCAGGTCCTCCGCTGTCGGTTGTCGTGATGACGGATTTACGTGAGATAAAGGCCTCTCCGGTAACAAAGCCGTAGTCTTCGCGCAGGGGAGCGAAGTATACCGCTCGACAGCGTGCATACAGGGAAAGCACGGTTTTTTCATCGGACTTTCCGAGCAGAAAAACCCTGTTGTCTAATCCGTACTCATTGATCAAGGCTTTTAGGTTTTCCTCTTCCGGGCCTTCTCCGATGATATACGCCTTTAGGTCTTTATCCTTTGCCTTGTGAAATGCTTCGACAAGCAGATTGAGGCGCTTGATATTTTGCAGCCTGGATACGCTGAAAATGAAGTTTTCATATCCATCCGTGTGATATGCCCTCTGAGGGGGAGGAGGATACAGCACCTGGGAAGGGATGCGCCCCCAATGTTCAAGACGGTGCTGAATGGTTCGCGACTGTGCATAAACCCGGCTGACATTATGCTTAAGAAGATGGGCGTCCCAAACATGAAAAAAACGACGGCGAATACTCTCTTTTATTCTTCCCTTGAAGCTGAGCTGACTATAAAGCATATCCCAGAGGTCGTAATATTCCCTCAGTCGGTGGTTCAACCAACACACGTGGTGCGGATGTTTTACGGCAAAGCTGGGAAAGCGGAAAGAAATCACTTGGTGGATAGGGCGGCCCAGGCCATCAAGACCGACATCGGTAAAACGGTTTGCCAAGTAAGCGCGGAACTGCCTTCCGAAGCGGTTCTGCGGCGTGAGAATAAGATCGGCCTGATGTCCGTAATCCTGAAGAGCGCGAACCGTGCTGCGGGCAATCGTGAGGTGTCCACCTTCCACGAATGGAACGTCGGAAGTGACGACGGCGATTCTTCTCATCGTATTCTTCTTACTCCCTTAGCGGCGACGATACGTCATGGCATTCTATTGTATAGAAATGAACCGCAAATCGAAAGGTCTATTTCAATCGAAGACGTATAAGAGGATGATAGGACGGAGGCGCCGAACATAGTTCAGCGCAGTCAAGCAGATCCCGACGAATGGATGAAGCCATCCCGTCGGGGCAACCGAAAACGGAGAACATGTTTTCACCGCGTTTGAAATAGTCACCGGAAGATTTAAGCAGATTGAATCCGGCTTTGGGACGGTTTTCGAAGAGAACATTCAGGGCCCGGGATATCAAGGGAATGTTCAATCCATGAAGATATCCGCTGCGATTGGTCGGTACGGAGAATACGAAATCGGAATGCATACACCGGGCCGGATCTTTCCAAGGCTTGAAGTCGCCTCCTGCTTCCTCTACCGCGTTCTCAAAAAGAGAGGCGGCTTTCCGGGAAAGAAGGATATCTTTCATGAGCATGCGCGCTTCCACTTTATTGCGGCGTATTCCTGTCAGGCTCATGATCTCGGATCCGTATTCTAAAAGAAGCTTCAGCAGTGCATAAGGAGCCGACCCCCTCAATGCGGATACAGCTTCCCGGATTTCGAGAGCGTCGCCGAAAGCGAGTCCCGTAGGTCTGTTAAGCTCTCGTATCATGACGGTGCGTCGAGTATGGAGGCGGTCACAAAGGCGGAGAAGCGTGTGCGCGGCTTCACCACCTTGCGAAATATCGGGAAAGATTGTTCCGGGCCCGGCCTGAACATCGAAAACGAAAGCGTCGCAATCGATCAACAACATAGAAACGGCGGCCCGCAGCAGCTCCTTGTCGGCTATATGAGAACGTTCTTTCAGAGCTGAATCCAAAACGGCGATAAAAAGAGGATCGAGGCCTAAAATAGAAACTCCCGGCAGGGAGAGGCCGCTTTTGCATGAGGCTATGGTTGAAGTCCACCCGGAAAATAAGCTCATTTTTCGTTGTAAAACATCGATAGGCTGCGCCCCGGGAAGAAGAAAACGGATGGAGCGAATTCCAGAAGCAGCGGAAAGAGGAAGCAGGATGGGCGACAGGAGATCCGTCGTGAGACTGCCCAGCGTTTGAAAACAGAGTCTTGGCACCGGCGGCGTCGAGGCGGGTAGGGAAAAGCGCAGATTTGAGGCGAAGTCTAAGAGAGATACGCGTGTTTTGGGGTTGAGCTCACGAAACGGGGACAAACGGGATAAGGTTTTAATATCCACGAAATTAAGAACGGATAAGCATCATTCATCGCAGGGCGGTCTCGGATATTCTATCGCAGCGTCTCGACGGCCTTGATATTATCGCTGGTTTGGAATACGACCAGAGCCTTTCCGTTTCCGGGCGTCGATCCATAACAGTAAGCGACGTCGATGATTGCATTCCCGAGAAGAGCGCCGATCTCGGCGCCCGATCCGATTCGGTCCTCTACGATGGCGGCAACAACGGTTTCAATCTCAACCCGATAACCGAGGGATTTAAGCGCGGTTTCGGCCTTTTCCGGATTAGAGGTGAGAAGCAGGAATATGCCTTCTTTTTGCTTGGAATGCACACAGAGAGCTCGCAGGTTAACATGAGCATTTGCAAGAGTACCCAGCACACGACCGAAAATTCCCGGCTCGTCAGGAGTTATAACACGTAATTGTTTTTCCAGTTTGATGTCAAGCACGTTCTCTCCTCCTATATTGATTGACGATTATATCAAAATAACCTCTTAAAAACAAAACATATCCGTTAAAGAAGAAGGTTTTGGATTTTAAGGAGAATTTTCGTATAATGACTTTCTAAATTTGAATGAAGGATAAATCGAGCCATGACTCAAACAGTGAAAATCGCCATTCTCGATAATTCAATCAAACCGGAAATGTACCGACCCGTCGACCATTGGACATCTTTTTTCGACGCGGATTTCGAATCGTTCCGAGCTGCGGATCATCACTTCCCGGATCTCGATCAGGGATTTACGCATATGATCGTGACCGGCTCAGAGGCAAGCATCATTCACCGGGATGATTGGGTGTCTGAGGAGATCGAAATCGTCGCGGCCGCAATGGCGCGGGACATCCCCATTTTGGGCAGCTGCTGGGGACACCAACTGCTGGCCCTGGTTATCAGCGGCCCGGGAGTCGTTCGACGTGCCCCCATGCCCGAATTGGGGTGGCTGACGATACGAATCCATGAAGGTCGGGAATTTTTCGGAGATGCGCGCAGCTTTCAGGCCTTTTCGCTCCATTTCGACGAGGTTATCGGTCTGGGATCCGAGTTCCGCATACTGGCTTCAACCGATGACTGCTCCATCCATGCTTTTCAATACCGGGATCGCCCGATTTGGGGTATTCAGAGTCATCCCGAAATAAACATCGCCAATGGAAAATCTCTTCTGGAGGATTTCCGAGTCGTCAAGCCGGAAATAGGACCTCTCATACGAAGAGCTTTGGATGGGGAAAGGCGGGACAGTGGTTCCGTAAAAGCGATTCTCGATAATTTTTTGCGCCGCGGATGAATCTGTTCATCGTAATGAGCCGATGAGTTACAGACTAATATCCTTGACAAAGGACGCCATTTCTTTTAAATCTATATTAAGAACATATTCAAAAGTATTCTTCTGTAATATCGGAAACAAGGAGGAAATGACGTGAAGAATAAAAAATGGATGATTTTAATCGTAAGTGTTCTGGTCTTGTTTACGATCAGTTCATTTGCACAAACGAAAAAACTTGAACAGATCGGTCGTTATACGCTGGTTCGAATAAAAGGAGATGTTCCCACATCGGAGGTCATGAAAATATTGGTCGACCGCTACGCGGGCGACATCAAATATGGTTTTGACCTGGCCGGTTACGGAGATATTTATCTTGCTTTTATGGACCAGATAAGAAATGCCACGTTCAAGGAAGAAGAACTGCCGGTAGGCGAAAAGCTCATGTGGATGCTTTTCCGTTCGCACGGAAAGGTCAAAGTGGTTGAGGACCTGGAATGGGCGGGTAAAAAGCCCCTGCCCGTGTTTACCTTTAAAGTCGAAAAAGATTACAAACACTACGAAATCATCATTCCGCGGCCCTGCGGAAATATTTCTCTGCGCCGAGTCGAGAAGTTCATCCCCGATGCCGTGTGCGATATCCAAGTAAGTCCCGTGAAAGCCAACATCAATGATCCCATAACCGTCGATATGAGCGCGACCCAACATGCCAAGTCCATGGAAATCGATGTGATTGATCCGG
>Ga0180432_10001682_pt1 | contig 34530 bp, 31 predicted proteins | sample SS_ome_10_FD_132414 | JGI IMG/M metagenome (GOLD analysis project Ga0180432, IMG submission 132414) | Hypersaline lake sediment archaeal communities from the Salton Sea, California, USA - SS_1_MS_2 metaG | ecosystem: Environmental > Aquatic > Non-marine Saline and Alkaline > Hypersaline >... | reverse complement strand
GAAGATGTACGGTATACCGCAAGGGACCAGCACCTGTTCCTCTTTGCGCACGAGCACCACTTTCTTGTCCGGGTGTCGGCGACGACTGCTGATGCCAGCGACGATTCCCGCCGCGCTTCCTCCGACGACAACTACGTCTGCTTGTACCATCTGGTTCAATCCTCCTGATTCCGACCCGGGCCTGTGAGGCCTGGGTTCCTATAAGACAATACGACATTCTATGCGTCCGCGTGGTGCGTTTTCAATGGGTACAGCCTTGCTTTCGTATCTATCGTCTCAAGGCTTCCTTTGCGACAACAGAGGGGAAAAGAGCAGACGATGGCGATGCCAGGCACATGACAGATACTTCTTGACTGCAAGAACGGACTATCCAGCTGTGTTACCGTGAGACGCCTGTGAATCAGAGGCATCCGTCCAGCGATGGTACAATCGTAGTTCCCTACGTACAACCGTACGACTTCGCCCTGTCGACGGCGGCGATGCGGTCCCGCCGGCCGGGCGGGGGATCGGAGGAGGAGCCCCTGCGCATACCGACACTGCTCCACGGCTCACCGACGGTCGTCGAAGTGACGACGGACGCGTCCGGCCAGGTACTGCGGGCGACGTCCCGACCGGTGGCCGATGCGGCCCAAGTACGCGCCCTGGTTGAGAGGGTCCTGTTCGCCTCTCTGGACCTGGCGCCGTTCTACGAACTCATCAGCAAGGAGCCGAGGCTTGCGCCACTGGCGACGGAGTTGCATGGCCTGAAGCCCATGCGACCGGTCACCCTGTTCGAGATGGCGATCATCGCCATCACCGAGCAGCAGGTCTCACTGGCGTCGGCCTATCACGTGAGGGAGAGGCTGGTCCGGACATACGGCCGACAGGTCGAGGACCTGTGGGTCTTTCCCACGCCGGGGGTGCTGGCCGCGGCGACACTTGAGGAACTGCGGTCGCCGGGACTCACGAGGCAGAAGGCGGACTACGTCAGGACTCTGGCCGTGCGCATTGAGTCCGGAGAGTTGGACCTGGACTGCCTCGAGTCGATGGATGATGGTGCTGCGAAGGAGACGATTGTCGGCTGGCGCGGCTTCGGCGCGTGGTCGGCCGACTACATGCTGGTGCGCGGCCTGGCTCGACCTGACGCCGTTCCGTACGGAGACATCGCCATCAGGGGCGTGGTTGGCCGATATCTTGGCGACGGTTCCCGCGCGGCCTCCGAAGGCGTCGATAAGCTGTTGGAGCCGTTCCGTCCGTGGCGCGGCCTCCTCGCCTTCTAGATGCTGGCCCACAGGCGCCTCAGTGCATGAACCAAGGATCCATATTATGTCACTGCAATTGAGTGAGCGGCTTTCCTCTTGGACGTCCGCCTGCCCCCGTTGTCCTCATCCGCAGTAACGCTGGACGAGTCTACGGGGGCAGGTACTAGTTCACTCAGTCGATTGTGCCGGAAGACGGCGTCCTAGAAGCCACTGCCGTCAGGGATGCCGTCGCCGGAATTCGGTGCCGGACCCACCCCACCGTTGCTGCCACCGGGCCAGTAGGGATCATCCCACCCGCTACCATCGGAAACGCCGTCACCGGAGTTGGGTGCGGGCCCAGCCGGCCCACTCGCAGCCAGCGCTGAGCCGGCAGTCACCAGGAATAGCATCACCACGACAAGCAACACAAGCAGTTTTCTCACAGGTTCCTCCTCTTAGTCAGTCGCTCCCGGAGGACAATTCCGGGCCTCCGTTTGCCTGAAGACGCGAGTCCACTTCACCAAGCGGACACGCATTTCGAAGAAGAACGCGGCTAGTGTGGTTTTGTCAGGTGGAATCCATGTGACCAGACTGTGTACGTCGATCTGGATGGGCTCGACGGGCCAGCCGTGCTATCAAGGGGCCAGTGCCTCCTCTACTTGAGTTCGGTTTTCACACGCGCGCGCACCCTTAGTTCGAAGGAGCCAGTCGAATGCACTGAACCTCAGTGCCATTAGGGTCCGCTTTGACGCAACTCACAATATCCAATACGCTCCCACCATACGAACAGCCTGACAGGCATGGCCGCGCCTCGGGCACGTGCTGGGAGGGTACCGATGGTTCATCTGGACGTATTGGTCATCGGCGGAGGAACGGCGGGTGAGTATGCCGCCGGCTATTCGATGGGCGATGGGAGGTCGGTCGGCCTGGCCGAGAGGACGGCGGTTGGCGGCTCGTGCATCTTCAATGCCTGCATCCCCACCAAAGCACTAGTACATGCCGCCAGAACGTACAGGAAGCTAAAGCACGCGGACTTCTACGGCCTCCCAACGGTCACGGAGGCAGCTCAGTATCACAGGGTCAAGGCGTTCAAGGACGGAATCGTCGAGCGAATAGCAACTGGCCGCGATAAGCGATGGGTCAATCGGGGCGTGCAGGTCTTCAAGGGAGTCGCGCGTTTCCAGTCCGCTCGCGAAGTGGTTGTCGGCGATGACGCGATTCACGCAGAGAAGATACTCATCACAACGGGCTCATCCCCTGCTGCGCCACCAATTCCCGGCCTCGCCACAACAGGCTTCATCACCAACATCGAGGCGATGGAGCTGGGACAGCTACCGGAAAGGGTGGTAATCATCGGTGGAGGCGCCGTTGGAGTTGAGTTCTCGCAGATTCTCTCCACTTTCGGGGCTGAAGTCCACATAGTAGAGATGATGGACCACCTGCTGGCCGCGGAGGATATGGACGTCTCCTCGGCTATTGAGGAGTCTCTTGGAGAAGATGGGATAGCGGTTCACACGTCGGTGAAGGTGAACGAAGTGAAGACGTCGGTCTCGGGAAAGGTCGTCAGCGTCGAAACTGCCTACGGCAAGAAGAAGGACCTCGAGTGCGATGAGATACTGGTCGCAACCGGCCGCAAGCCCAACATCGAGGACCTGGACCTCGCCGCAGCAGGCGTCGAGTTCACACGGCGAGGCATCACCGTTGACGCTTCGCTCCAGACGAGCGTGCCGCATATCTGGGCCGCAGGCGATGTGACGGGGGCGCACCTCTTCACCTATGTAGCTGGAGAGCAGGGCAAGACGGCAGCCCTTAACGCTACAACGGGCGCAACAACGGAGCTGGACTATCGCGTATTGCCCAGGAGCACCTTCTGCACCCCTGAGGTTGCCAGCGTCGGCCTCACCGACAAACAGGCCATGGAAGACGGTCACAAAGTCAAGGTTGGCCGCTTCAACTACGCCGACCTGACACGTTCGATAGTCACCGGGGAAAGCACGGGGTTCATCAAGGTGGTCGTGGACGAGGAGACAGGGAGACTCCTGGGGGGACACATCGTCGGGAGCGAGGCGTCGACAATGATTCATGAGGTCGCGGTCGCTATGGCGACGGGCGCGACAGCCTCGCAGGTCGGCAACATGCTCCACTCCTACCCTACCCTCTCCGAGGGCGTACGGTACGCCTGTCAGGCGGCCGCATGAGTTCCGCCGGGGAGCTGTGACACATGCCCAACGGCGCTGAATCTTCGTGGATAGACGTCTCGGTCCCCCTGAGGGATGGCATGCTGCACTGGCCGGGCGACCCGCCTGTCAGCATAACGCGTGTCAAAGACATTTCGAAGGGCAATACTGCGAACCTCTCCCTGATGTCCATGGGCACCCATTCCGGGACGCACGTCGACGCTCCGGTTCACTTCCTCGCCGACGGCAAGGGCATCGACCAGGCGGATATCTCCGCGCTGGTGGGCCGCGCACGCGTCATCGACATAGCCGCCCCCGCTTCGATTACCGTCAAGGAGTTGAAACCCCACCGTATCCGAAGAGGAGAGCGCGTCCTCTTCAAGACGCGCAACTCATCCCGTGCGTGGCATGAACTGCCGTTCAATGAGGACTTCGTGTACCTCTCGGATGAGGCCGCCCGCTTCCTTGCGGACCGGGCGGTGAGGTTGGTGGGAGTCGACTATCTGTCGGCGGGCAGCTACAAGTGGGGCGGCCGGCAAGTGCACAGGTCGCTCCTGTCCAGTGGCGTCTGGCTGGTGGAAGGGCTCGACCTCTCCGCAGCCACCGCGGGCAGCTACTTCATGCTCTGCCTGCCGCTGAGAGTCGTCGGCGGCGACGGCGCACCTGCTCGTGCCGTGCTCAAAGCTTTGCCTCAAGCGTCACGAGGCCCCTCACATGGCACCCGCAAAGGAATGCAATGACCTACAAGCCGATCAGCGACTACGGCGTTATCGGCAACATGGTGACCGCCGCACTCGTCTCGCGAGACGGTTCGATAGACTGGTGCTGCCTTCCCCGCTTCAGTTCTCCCAGCGTCTTTGGATCCATTCTCGATGACGACAAAGGAGGGTTCTTCCGTATCAGTCCGGCGGAGATGCTTGAATCGCAACAGGAGTACGTGCGCGACACAAACATCCTGCAGACCACGTTCAAGACCAGCACGGGTGCCGCGACGCTCACCGATTTCATGCCCTGCTACACGCAGAGAAACGGAAGACTGACCACCCCGGTGCAGTTGCACCGGATGCTGCGCTGCGACGAGGGCAGCGTCGCATTTGAGGCGCTGTTCCAGCCACGACTCAACTATGGACGCGGCGCCACAAGCGTCACTATCGCGACACACGGGGTCACGGCAAAGAACGACGGCGGCGGCCTGGCGCTGTCATCGAAAGAGGAGTTCCGACTCGATGGCCCCACAGCCGTCAGCCGGTTCACGCTCCAGACCGGACAGACGACCGATTTCGTGCTGCTCCACGGCGCACACGCCCCGATGCAGACCTCCAGCTACCATCCATCGGGAGGACTCGAGAAGACGCGCACATACTGGCAGGAACTCGCCGCCGACTGCACGTGCGGCGCGCACTGGCGCGATGCCATTGTGCGTTCGTATCTGGCGTTGCACCTTCTCGTCTATCATCCCACCGGGGCCATGATTGCCGCGGCCACCACTTCCCTGCCTGAGGAGATCGGAGGCGAGCGCAACTGGGACTACCGCTTCAGCTGGCTCAGGGACGCTTCGGTCACTCTTGACGCGTTCACCCGCCTCGGGCACAAGGATGAAGCGATAGGCTACATGCGATGGCTGCTGGCAGTCTGTGCCGAGCGCGGGCCGGCCGGACAGATACTATTCGGCATCGAACCCTCAGACGATCTCAATGAGCACATCCTGGACCACCTGAATGGGTACCGCGATTCGCGCCCTGTGCGTGTAGGCAATGGTGCCTACCGGCAACGTCAGCTTGACGTGTTCGGCGAAGTGCTCGAAGCTGCCTACAATTTCACCCGCATCGGGGGATACGTCTCGCAGAGCACGTGGAATCTCCTCGAAGACTACGTCAACGCCGCCGACACCCTGTGGCGGATGCCCGACAACGGCATCTGGGAGGTGCGTGGTGGACCTTTCCATTTCGTGCACTCCAAGATGATGTGCTGGGTAGCCTTGGACCGCGGCATCCGCATTGCCACCGAGATGGGCTATGCCAGTGACCACCTGGAGCGCTGGCAACAAACGGCCATCGACATCCGAGAAGACATCCTGACCAAGGGGTGGAATGAGCAACTTCGGTCGTTCACCCAGCACTATGATACGACCGCGCTGGACTCCTCGCTGCTCTTGATGCCACTACTGGGCTTCCTTCCGGCGGGGGACGATCGCATGCGGGCTACGATTGAGCGCGTCGTAGACGACCTGAGCGTCGATGGACTTCTGAGACGATACAGAACGGAAGAGACCGACGATGGGCTCGCCGGCTCCGAGGGCGCTTTTCTCTGGTGCTCATACTGGCTTGTCCTGAATCTCATCAGGCTTAACCGGGTCGAGGAAGCCCGAAGCCTGTACGAGAGACTCCTGTCCTACCGTAACCACGTAGGAATCTACTCGGAAATGGTGGACGGCGCCACGGGCGAGGCGCTGGGAAACACTCCCCAGGCGTTGAGTCACCTGGGAGTGATAGTGGCAGGCTTGGAACTGGCGGATGCATTGCGGGACCCAGGGTGACATCATTGCGCGCTCGCTGGCGGATGCGCACTTCAGGGAGGTTTCATGGAAATCGGAATGATAGGACTTGGTCGTATGGGGGGCAATATGACCCGCCGGCTGCTTGAAGGTGGCCATCGAATGGTGGTCTTCGCCCCGTCAGAGATGGAAGTGCGAAGGTCGGCCGAGTTCGGCGCTATAGCCGCGGATTCCCTCGGCGCGCTGGTGGCCCGGCTTGTCGCACCACGGGTGGTGTGGGTGATGGTACCCTCCGGCAAGCCAACCGAGGATACCGTAAGCCAGCTTGCCGGACTGCTGTCGGCAGACGACGTGGTGATTGATGGCGGAAACTCGAACTACAGGGACAGCATGCGACGGGCGGCCGGCTTTGCAGAGAAGGGAATCCACTATCTTGATGCGGGAACCAGCGGGGGAGTGTGGGGCCTTCAGGAAGGCTACTGCCTCATGGTGGGTGGCGACGAGGGGGCGTTTCGACGGGTCGAGCCAGTGTTTCAGACTCTCGCTCCGGCAGCCGACCGCGGCTACGCATACGTCGGACCAAGCGGCGCGGGGCACTTCGCGAAGATGGTTCACAACGGCATCGAGTATGGCCTGATGCAGGCGTATGCGGAGGGGTTCCAGTTGCTGCAGGCGAAGAGCGAATTCCGCTTTGACCTGCCCGCAGTTGCGGAGATGTGGCGCCACGGAAGCGTGATACGTTCGTGGTTGCTCGACCTTGTAGCGGCGGCACTCAAGGGAGACCCGGCGTTGGAGGGCGTGCAGCCGTACGTGGAGGATTCGGGCGAGGGTCGATGGTGCGCCCACGAGGCGATAGACCTCGGCGTGGCGGTGCCGGTCATCACCCAGTCGCTCCAGGTCAGGTTCACGTCGCGCGATGAGAATCGGTTCGGCGACAGGTTGCTCGCAGCACTCAGGAACCAATTTGGCGCACATCCCGTGAGAAATACGTAGCACCGTAGGGCCGAACAACCGATAACAGCAAGAGGCACACGAGGAGAATCACATGCATGCAGCGGGAATGATTCGAGGGCAGCAGGGCGTTCACCACTTCGAGATGCCGGTGCCGGTCATACGGCAAGCCGATGAGGTGCGCATCAAGGTTAAGGAGGTCGGTCTGGACGGCACTGACTTCGGCATCGTGGGGCGCGGAGCCCCGGATATCGCGGAAGATGCCGACCGTATCGTGCTTGGCCACGAGATGGTTGGAGTGGTCGAGGAGGTCGGCTCAGCAGTCACGTCTCTCTCTCTTGGCGACGCGGTCGCTCTCACTGTCCGGCGAGGTTGCGGCATCTGCCACCCTTGCCTTCATAATCAGAGCGACATGTGCATGACGGGACTGTTCACGGAACGTGGAATCCACAAGCTGGATGGGTTCCTCACTGAGTATGTGGTTGACCGGGAGCAATACGTCGTCCGGATACCGCCCGAATTGACAACACTGGCCGTCTTCACAGAGCCATTCAGCATCGTCGAGAAGGCCATCGAACAGATCAGGATTATCCAGTCGCGCCTGCCATGGACGTGCACGCACCCTGAGCACAGCTTCCAATCACCTGAATGGGGTGGGTGCAAGACGGCACTCGTGGTAGGCGCGGGACCTCTTGGATTGCTTGCTGCGGCGCTCATTCGCCTTTCCACAGCCGAGACCTATGTGGTGGACATCGTTCCGGACGATAGCCCCAAAGCGCGGCTTGTGTCTAAGGTCGGGGCACACTATGTCGATGGAAGTGGCAAGGCGCCGGAAGACATAGTCAACGCCTGTTGCGCGCCTAACACAGGACTGAACCTCATTCTGGAGGCGTCTGGCGCTGCAGAGACTGCACTCCGTCTCATCCCGCACATGTCCCGCAGCAGCATCTACGTCATGACCGGCATCCCGAGAGGGGAACTGACCATGCAACTCGACGCTGCGGAACTGGTGCGACAGGTGGTGCGCTACAACCAGGTTGTGGTCGGCAGCGTCAACTCCAATCGCACTCACTTTGAAAGAGCACTGCACGACCTCGACGAAGTGAATTCACGCTTCGACAACCTGCTGAACGAGATGATTACGCACCGGTTCAGCCTTGAGAACTGCCACGAGGCGTTTGTGGTCAATGACCCGGGGCACATCAAGTCGGTCATCGAGGTTGACCCCTGGGACAAGTAACGCTGTACCTGGAAGGCCGGGTTGCCACGCGCAGCAAAGATTTCACGTACCACGCTATCCGGTGGAGAGAAGCCCCTTCCACGCGGCGCCCTGCTCGCGGCACCAGTTGGACATGGTGAATACGTCCCAGCCTATGCAGAAGTGGCGAACCCCCATCTCCCAGAACGGCTTCGCGTCGTCGACGGTCATCACCTCAACGCGTGGTGCAACGCCCTTCTTCAGGGCAAGCTCGATCATTGCTTCGTGCGCCTTCTGCAACTCCACCCTGTTCGGCTGCCACGGGTGGCCTGTGCTTATCGAGTAGTCAGCCGGCCCGAACTGGACCATGTCCACACCCTCGACGGAGAGCATCTCCTCCAGGTGTTCCATGGCCACCTGTTTCTCAATCATGATGGCGACCACCGTCTCCCGCGTGGACTTCATCCATTCCGCGGAGCCGACCCAGTTGCCGTAATCAACCGCCCGACATAGCGAACATCCGTGGTTGCCACCATCCTCAGGCGTCTCCGGCCGGACCGTATGTATGGCCTCACGAACATCGTCAGCCGAGCGGCAGCTCGCAAATAGCACGTTCTGGATGCCCGCGTTCAATGCCCTGCCTGCGATGAATCCCCTTGCGTGCTCCTCGACCTTCATCATCGAGGACACGTGTGGAAACAGGTCGACGGCGCGGCCGAAATTGTCCATCTGCTCCAGGCTAAAAGGTGAGTACTCGCCGGTGTACTCGACGTAGTCAAACGCGCCGGAGTGGCCGATTACCTCTACTATGCCCGGCCACGGACTGATGACGTGCGTTCCGATGGTCGGCTTGCCTTCATTCAGTAGCTGTCTGAGTCTGTTCTCTTTCACGTACTGCTCCTCTCCTGTACGCCGGACCCGGGCACGATGCCAGGTCAATCGGCAATTGCCACAGACGAAAGCCCACTATGCTCCAGCAGAGCTGTGGGAGAGTCTACGCAGATGATTCGCGACCGGACGCAGTCTAGGCCTTCTTCTGGTTTTCCAGGATGTCCAGCATGAACTCCGCCGCAATACGGGCAGCCTTGCCGCATATCCCGGCACAGAAGTCATAGGCACCGGCCTCCACGAACTTTCGGTACTCGTCTGGATCGCCGGTGTCGAAGCACCGTCCCAGGCCTACGGCCCTGATGTCAAAGCAACGGGAGTGGCCGACTTCCTTCTCAAACCTGCGATAGTACTGTGCGCCTATCTTCATAGCCTGGCGGATGTCATCCATGTTGGACTTCTCAAGACCGGACGGAAAGGAGACCATGCCGATTCCCATCAGGCCGCCCAGCAAAGCACCGCAAGTATTTCGGGTCTGGGCGATTCCCCCTGACATAGGCAGAATCCCCATGAGTGCGAGTTCCTGGCCGGCCTTATCTCCCAGTTCAAAATTCGCCATGAGGGCTGAGAGTGCACAGCGACCGCAGCCGTGAACTTCCCTCTCACATGTGGAGGCCGCGGCTTCCACTTTGTCCAAGAATTCGGCACGATCTAGTCTGTCTGGCATGTGTCCTCCTCAACTTGACAGTTGCAATCCCGCGCCACGCGGTTGCCGGGTCAGCACACCACTCTCTCTTATGCCGGCAAGAGACAGGTGCGTGCCCGGCCCAAGCACATCCGACGGCGAAAGAAACACTCTCCAGCATGGCGCCATCTCATTCGTTGGTCTTCGGCACGTTCCGGCGCAGTGCGCACCGATGATGTTCCTCCACTACAATCACCATGACGATGTGAGTCCGGGCGACTGTCCAACGCGTTCTCTGCCTTTGGCCATAAGCAGCGCCATTATGGCATGTTCTCATATGAACGTCACAGACCAAGACACTGAAACCACAACAGCTCTTCCGCGGCCTTATGAAACAAGCAGTTGACGCGTGCTCAGGCCGCACATGGTACGCGTGAGCAGCACGATGGTTGAGTCTCCAGCCGAGTGCGCCGATGCAAGACTTCGTGCCGTCAGTATTCCAGAGCTTCCAGAGCCCTTCTGACCGTCGCGGTGTACATGGCCATGCCCTTCTGCAACTCGGCCGACAGTTCTTCGCGCATCTCGACCGAAGCGGGCTGGACGGCGCAGATGAGAATCCTATCTGGGGCCTCTCCGAGGTTCCTCGATATCTCGATAGACCGCATCAGGTCCCAGTCATGAAGAGAGTAAGTCCTGGTCTTCTTGAGAGACACGACCTCCTCGGGCGAGAAGACGCAGCACTCCCCGCGCTCAAGGCCCATATCGGCCGAGTCGATGATGACAACTGAATCGTAGCGCGCAAGGACGTGGACCAACTGCATCCCGCCGGTCCCGAGGTCGATGAGGTCGATGCCGGGGCATGAGCCTTCAAGCTCTGCGACCAGTCTTGGACCGATGCCATCGTCAGCCATCATCGGGTTTCCTATCCCAATGATGGCTGTCTTCCCTGCGATGACTTCGGTCATACGAAGTGCACTTTGGCGTAGTGCGTCGAGCACGAGATACATGGATCATACGCCCGCACCAGCATCTCGAGCGTCAATTCTATGTCTTTCTCCGGCCTCTCCACGAGCGAAGGGCCGATGGCCTCCATGTCCTGCTGAATGCTTGCGTGGTTCTGGTTGGTCGGGATGATGCAGTTGGCCTTCGTGCAGTTCCCGATACTGTCGATGGTGTAGTCGTGAAAGAGGATACCCCTCGGCACCTCGACCGCGCTAATACCGCGGCCGGCCTTGACCTTGACCTCAGCCTTATCTCCCTTTATGCCACACGCCAACAGTTCGTCGATTATGTGTATTGAGTCCTGGACGGAGTCCGCAACCTCCACCATCTGCGCGTATGTGTTCATGAACGGATTGTGTATCGGCGCCTTCATGCCCAGTACCTCAGCCGTCTCACGCCCAAAATCGCTCAGCTTAGACTCGTTCAGGTTGAACCTCGCCAGCGCCCCCACAAAGTAGGAGTCCCTGGAATGCTTCGTGTACTTCGCGGTGGACTGCGGCACCACGTACTCGTTGGTGATGCTCTTGTAGAAGTTCACCGGATGCTCGCCTGTGTCGGTCGACCCGATTGCCCCGTCGTAGAGGGCGTACAGCTTGTCGTCGACGAGTCCGACGTACTCGGTCTCCCTGTTGAAGTCCGGAATGCCGCCCTTTACCGATGCGAGCAGCCCTGCCACCTCGGAGATAACGGGCTTCGCAGCCTCAAGCCTGCTCTTCAGGTCCGTCAGTTCCCTGTCGGCCGGCACCTTGCTGAAGCCGCCAAGCCTGAGCGTGATCGGATGAGTGGTCCTTCCGCACACGAGGTCGGACATGAAATTGGCCAGCCTGTGCAGTCCGACAATCTTCAAGACGGCGTCCTTGTGAGTGGCGACCATGGGGAAGACGGAGCCGACCCCGAACAGGTCTGGCGCTACGAGGTAGCCGATGTGCAGGATATGCGACTGCATGTTCTCCCCGTGCAGCGCCAGTCGCCTGAGCAGAACAGTCTCCTCAGAGACCTGAACTCCAAGCGCAGCCTCGGTTGCCTTCAGAGAGGCAAGGGAGTGGCCGATGGAGCAGATGCCGCAAATCCTGGACGTGATGGGCTGGAGATGGACGTACGACTTCCCTCGGACCATGGCCTCAAAGAACCTCGGCGCCTCGGTCACGTGCCACTGGACCTTCTCAACCTTCCCTTCCTTCGAGTTGAAGAATATGTCACCGTGTCCCTCGACGCGGGTGAGATGCTCAATGTGAATCCCGACATCCATGGCCATCAGTATCCCTCCCTCTTGAAGTTGTAGAGGTTGAAGCGTTTCATCATCTGGTCCATCGAGACGCTGTAGCGCCTGAGAACGTCCTTCATGGCGTTCACTCTCAGGTCCTCAAGGAAGCCTCTGCAGCCGTCGCACCCCTCGCCGTTGTTGGGACAGATGGAGTTGCAGCCTGCACGGGTTATCGGCCCCAGGCAGAACTGGCCCATTTCAAACACGCACACGTTCTCGTTCTTCTTGCATTCAACGCACACCGGGTAGTTCGGCAGGGTGGGCTTACGTCCAACCGCAAGCGAAGTGACCACCTTGGCGAGTTCGTTCTTGTTGATGGGGCACCCCGGGATGTACGCGTCCACAGCCACGACCTCGTCGACGGCCCTCGTGGGCAAGACGTCGAAGTACGGGTTGCCTTCGATTGCGGCATCGCCGTAAACCTCGGCCTTGACCTCGGCAACGGACCACTTGTTGCGAAGCTTGTTGACACCGCCGATACAGGCACAGGCGCCGAGGGCGACGAGTATCCTCGCGTTGCTGCGTATGTTCTTCAGCCTTTCCTCGTCCATCGGGCGCATGATTGAGCCCTCGACGAAGGCGATGTCATAGTCGTCGGAGTGCTCCTTCATCGCCTCGCGGAAGGAGACAACCTGCACTATATCCACCAAATCGAGGATCTTCTCCTCGAGGTTTACTACCTGAAGCTGACAACCCTCACAGGAAGCGAAATCGAAAAAGGCAACTTTCGGCTTCATCTAGAACGCCTCCGGGAGTTCTTTGATGTCGGCATAGTTGAAGACGGGTCCCTCCAGGCAGACATACACGCCGTTTATCTGGCAGTGACCGCACTTACCGACTCCGCACTTCATCCTGCGCTCTAGAGAGACGATGATGTTCTCGTCCTGGAGCCCTTTCTCCTTCAGCTCTCGTATCACGTACTTGTACATCACCGGCGGCCCGACCACGATTGCCATCGTCGTGTCAGGATCGATGTCGACACCGGGGATGAGCGTCGTGATGACGCCGACGTTCCCTTCCCAGCAGTCGCCGCTCTGACAGGTGTCGACTGTCACCTTGAAGTCCACATCTGCCATGCTTCCCCACGACTGCATGTCATTCCTGAAGAGGAGCGCCGACGGGTCCTTGCAGCCGTACAGGATAGTGATGTGCTTGAATTCCTTGCGGTTCTCCATCGAGTGGTTAATGAGAGACCTCAGCGGCGCCAGTCCGCAGCCCCCACCGATGTAGAGAAGGTTCCTGCCCTTGAGCGCCTCTACGTTGAAGCCATTCCCGAGGGGGCCCCTGATGCCGACCTTGTCACCAAGGGCGAGCGTGTCGAGCTTCGACGTCACGTCCCCTATCTTTCTCACGAGGAGGTCAAACTCGGGTCCGGTTCCTGGAGATGATGCGATAGATATCGGCGCTTCGCCGATGCCAAAGATGGAAAGCTCGATGAACTGACCCGGCCTGTGCCCGAGTGCCTGCCCAGAATCCAGCCGAATCTTGTACATCGTGTCTATGTCCGTCATGTGTTCCTTGTGGATAATCTCCGCGGCCTTAGGAACCAGCAGTTCCTGCTTCACGCCGTGGACCTTGACCTCGGGGATGGGAAGCTTCTTCTTGTCCTCCATGGAAGATGAGGCGAGGACATTCATGACCTCGAGCGGGTCGGCGATGTCCGCAAGGCACTGCGTCGAACATCTTCCGCAGCCAACGCACGCGACGAAGCCGTACCGCATAGGTAGGTACATACCCTTCCTGTAGTACCGGTGTCTGTATCGATTGGTGGGCGTCTCCCTGAATATCTCACCGCTGCCGACCAACGTGAACTCCTTCAGCAGGCAGCCGTCCCACGTCCTCGTCCTCTTGCCGCGCTCCAGGTCCAGTTCAACCTCATCGTGGACGTCGTAGCAGACGCACGTTGGGCACACGAGCGTGCACGTCCCACAGGTGAGACACTTCCTGGCGTTCTCTTCCCAGATTGGGTGCTCGTAATTCTCTTCGAGAATCTCGGACCACTTATACTTATCAACCAGGAGTTGTCTCTCGTAGCGGGCCGGCAACTCATCCCGTAGTTTCTCCACCCTCTCGATATCATAGTCGGACGCTTCCTTAGTCTCGGCGAATCTCTCAAGAAGCTCTGCCCCTTCGGGCGTGCCCTCCACCACGACGTACCTATCGTCGAACTGGGTCACCAGCAGGTCGTACCCCGACTCAACCCTGTGGGTGCCAAGGCTTCCGCAGAACGCCTTCGGTGGCACGTTGAGGATATCCGAAGCTATGATGAGCGTGTTCCTTCTCCGACTCTCGTAGTGGTCGTCGACGTGCGTCCCGAGATACACCTCATCCATCATGTTGATGGCAATCATGTCGTAGGGATGCACCCCAACGAGCACTTTCTTGCGATCGTCGTGGGCGGCAAGCACGTTGAAGGGCTTGCTGATGTCGAACAACAGCAGGTCTTCATTGGGGGGGAGTAGCTCCTTCTTCGGTGGGAGGATAGTGACATCGTAGTCGAGGCGCAGTTCATTAGCATCATCCAGCGGTGCGAACACGAATCTTCCGCCTTTCTCCTTCACACCTACGACATCGAGTTTTGGTTCTTCGATGAGCCGGTCGAGGAATCCTTTCCAGCTATCAGGGTCCATCGTCCTCATATATGTGCCCCTCCGTCACGAGATAGTGGATGACTCATCCCGCACCGTCGCCCCGGGAACCACAGCACTCCCCGTGAAGCCTTAGTCGAGAGAGATGGTCGGACACGATAACACAACAATCTGTGTTCAAAAACAGTCCTATGAGACAGTCCACTGTGGTATTGTTAGCAAACCCCTAATGTGGGCGCGCGAAGATGGGGTCACCACCGCAGCTACAACGCGAGCAGGTCTTCAGAGTGGCCGCGGCGAATCTGTTCGCGCTTCGTATCTTCCCGGAGAGAATCGGCTGAAGGAGTGACACATGCAGGACTACACGGTTGACCACATACATCTGAACAGCATCGCCCCCTTCGAAACCGCGCAATGGTTTGCCGATAGTTTCGGGGCCGAAGTAATCAACCCCTGGACCGACGACAACGGAATCGCGCATGTCACCGTCAACCTGAAGGGAAGCAACATCTTCGTCAAGGGCCCGACGAACAACCCTGCAGCCGGGTCCGGCGCTTCGAGCACCTATGGCATCGAGCACCTTGCGTTCCATACCGACGACATCGAGCGATCGGTGGCCGACCTCAAGGCGAAAGGCGTCAAGTTCGAGCTGGATGTCAGCCCCACGCTCCTTCCTAATATCCGCCATGCATTCCTGCGAGGACCGGACAACGTGCTCATCGAGTTGCTCGAGCGCAGGCAGGCATAGGGCACACCGGCAGGGCGAGCACTGAGTGACCCCATCTGCATCGCGGGGTGTCGCCTTGTGTGGCCTGTCGGATCCCAGAGTTATGCCTACTTGGTGTGCTGCCCGAGCCACTCGAGAATGATCCGGAGGGCCTCAGGGTCAAGCGAGCTTTCTGGAGTGTTGTAGGCAGACATCGCTGTGGCAGCCGTAAGCTCTTCTCGCGGCCTCGGCTCGTGTTTCAGAACGTGGTTGGCGTTCTCAGGGTAGTAGAAAGACACGTTGTCCTTCCCCTGTGACGCCTGTTCCAAGGCCTGACCATCCAGTCTCCAGTCTGTCTGGATGTCCTTCTTTCCAATGACCACCAGAACCGGCACCGCCGTGTACCGGATGTAGTCCGCGGCCCTGAAGCACCAGAACTCGCGGGTGAACGGTTGATTGATTGGCGCGCTCAGGGCAGCCACAAGGTTGTTGAAAGGCTCGGGCAAAGAGGCGTCCGGCACGAAGTCCTCCCCGCCTTCAAAGCTACGGATGAGCGCGCGGTAGCGCGAGACAAGGTCGTCGCTGTTCGGCATGGCGGCAAGCTGCGACTCGACCTGATAGTTGGTTATGTCACTGAGAGAGCGTCCGGGGGCACCCGTAAGGACCATACCGACAAATGGGACCACGTTAGCGTGGTCCATGTAGTAGAGGACATGGATGGCTCCCTCGCTGCTCGTCAGAGCAAAAAGGCGCTTCGAGTCGACATCAGGTCGGCTTAGCATGTGCGACACAGCACCGTTCAGTTCGTCGAAATGGCTCTCAAGACTCACCTTGCCCAGCAACAGGGCCATGTTCTGCTGTGCCCGTGGACCTGACGCTCGCTTGTCGTACCGTACCGTGACGTAGCCTGCCTTCGTCAACTCCTCCGCAAGCAGGCGTCCGCTCCCGTTGGTTCCAGGGAGAAGAGTCGACTCCCAGTTCCTGTCGGTTGGGCCCGAGCCTGCCACAAGCACAACGCAGGGGTGTTTGCCAGGGCTGTCGGGGGCCGTAACGGTCGCGTCAACGATAGTCTCGCCAAGTGCCCACGAGATGTCTTCTGAAATCATCGAGTCTGCTCCTTCTGCGCAATCATGCGGCGCAGCGACTGTAACGCCTGCGCACATTATGGCAGCGTTTCGTGCACAGTGGATACGCTGCGGCGAGCCTAGCCGCAGCACTTGTTGGAGGACGGGCAGCAGCTAGTGTCGCCGCATGCGGGGTCATCTTTGACGGCGAAGAAGCGCTTGAGGTTATCAGGCAATCCGTTGCGCGCGGACGAAGCTTCCGTGATCTGCCTGCCTCCGTATGCCTCGGCCATGATAGCGGAGACAATCATCGCTTTGGGAGGGGCCCAGTACTCCCCGCCCTCGTAGACCCACACGCGACACTCAACATCATCACCACAAAGGTCGCTGCAGGAGGGGCAGAGTTCTTCCTTGACTTCGGGCTGTAGGTCACGGCCGTTTATCCGGATGGTTGGCGAACTGACGAACCCAAGCACTTCGGCCTGCTCGGCACTTGTCACCCGCGTCTTGGTCACATTCATCTGAAAGCCGGTGCCTTCGAGAATGGGCCGGACTTCGGCAACTGCCTCTTCCAACGTCGATTCAGTACCCTGGCACGGACCGCACACGCTCAAGTCAAGGTAGAGAAACTCAACATTCAGATTCTTGCTTTCCACGGCATCTCCAATCTCTTCACTGTTTGTGGCGACCGGGGGTGCGAACAAGAGTTCGGCCTTATCCTCAGCTGCGTCCGATATCTCTTGAGGTTCACCCGCCGGCTCGTCCGGGACAGGTGTTGCGGTTGTGCAGGCGGTCAGCAACACAAGTGCCAGCGCACACACGGCACCACTTGCTCGCGCAATGATTGTCCTCTGTCCGCTTGAGTGCTTCATGTCGCAACAACTCCTACCCTCATCCTGTCACGCGTGTTCTTCGGCAACGGTCCCCTCGGACGGGCACCGTTGCCCCAGAAATCCGCTGATGGAGTCCAGAGTCTCGTAGTCCACCGAGCATTCAACGCTCTGTCCACGCCTCTTCAATCGGATCAGTCCCACCCTGCTGAGCTCCTTGATGTGGTGTGACACGGTTGAGGGAACGATATCGAGGTCCTTGCCCAGTTCCCCCACACACTTGCACGTGCCCAGGTCATCGCAGGATGTAGGCCACGCACCATTTTCAAAGGCCAGCTTGGCTAGAATGCGGAGGCGATTGGGGTTGGACAGTGCTTTGAAAACTTCAGCCAAGCACTCAATCGAATCGCTATTATACTTCGACACATTTCGAACTATATGCCCCACGGTTCAGAGTGTCAACGCCGTGAGGAATCAAGAACGAACACATGTAGCCTGGTGCCAAAGATAGTGAGCGAGATCGAAGGTGTGCCCCGTCTCGATAGCGAATGAAGGGGCCGCTACCCAAGTCGCTCGACACATGCCCTGGCAACCTTCCTGGCAAGCGCCGTGATGGTCAGGATGGGAGGGTTGCCCATCGAGTCGGGCAACAGCGAAGCGTCGGCCACATAGAGGTTCTGCGGCAGGTGCTTGTGGTGCAGCGTACCGGCTTCCTTCTCAGTAAGCGGTAACGTACCGCCTGGATGTCCCGCGTTCAGCGTCCCCAGGAAGATGTCATCTTCTTTCGTTCCCATCCTGTACAGGATTTCCTTGCAGCGCCTGACTGCCTCGTCCAGCCGCGCCCGGTCGACCTCCAGAAGAGGCTTCCGAACTCTCGATGGAGATACACTGCCCGAGTTGCTGTCCTTCAGCTTAATCATCAGGCTGAAGATGTCCGCGGCCGGGTATTTCCAATCTTTATTAAAGAAGAAGCTAAGGAAATCGAAGTAGGGAGAAATCATGTAGTGTTCTTCCTGGAATAGGAACGGCATGGACAGCTCCTGGTTCTGCCGCGCCTTCTCCCACCGGGTGGCCACGCACATTAAGGGGTCCACGAACAGGCTGTCCTGGCACGCGATGCCCGTTTGTTGCAGTATGACTGGCGTTCCAAGTCCACCGGCAGCGAGCACAACCAGGTCTGCGGTGTGCAACTCGGTTCGCTTACCCATTGTGGCGATGACACCCGTTGCACGTCCACTCTCAAGGACCACTTCCCGCGCCATGCGCCCGGAAAGCACTTCAGCCCCTTTCTCAACAGCTTCATTCAGGAAGTTGCGACTATCCCACTTGGCCCCGCTGGGGCAGCCAAGAATACACTTGCCACATCCGGTACAGAGGTCCCGCTGTATCATCTTCGGCGTCGGCTCAGGATTCAGACCCATGCCGCGGCACACCTCGTATGCTTCTCGCGTCGCAGCGTGCCACTGCATCTCGTGCTCCGCTTGGATGGGAAGCTCAACCTCAAGCTCGTCGAACTCGGCATCGAGGTCGATGCCGATGACCTTCAGGGCCTTATCCTGACGGACAGCGCTGCCGGTACTGAGAGTGGTGCTGCCGCCATGGCAGACCCCTCGTGCAACCACCATCCCCTCAGCGTCCGCGTCAATCTTCATCGCGGGGAAGAGCCATTCGATGCGCCTCTCGTTTGAGAAGAGACCGGGACTCTTCTTCAGTTTCTCGTACATACCGAGGCTTCCGGGCAGGGGACGGAAGGGGTTCCCTGCCTCGAGTACCGTGACCTGGAAGGCGCCCTGTAGCTCCATGGCAGCGGCTGCGCCTCCTGCACCGCTACCGACAACGATAGCCTGCTTCATCACGTAGCCTTTCCTGTATACAACCAGGCACGACAGCAGTCGAATCCCTCGGTGATTCGCTGCGAAAACGTGAGGTAGCCACCGCCGGCTAGACCGACCAGCAACCCCTCATCGAGAGACGAGATGAAGCGGCACACGTCCCCCGGGTAGTAACCGCTGAAGATACAGCTCCGCACCGTGATGCAGCCGTCCGCCTCACCCTGGAAGTCGATGCCCATCATCCGGTAGACGAGCGCTGCCATTGTCATCACCTCTGAGTTCTTCAGACGGAACTGTCGTCTGAACTCGTCGCCCATGGCGCGTGCCCGCACGAACAAGCGCGATTGTACCTCCTCTTCGTCGCCGCGCAAGATGGACTTCTCAGCCTCATCTTTCGTGAACTGCGCGTACGCGTGGAGGCACTCGTCGCAAGAGAGTCCCTTCGTGAAGGGAGGCACGGTCTTGAATGCCTCTGCCGTGGCGGCAAGGAGCGCCTCGAGCTTGCGCCTGCGGAGCGGCTCAGGCACGTAGATGCCCGCGACGGCTAGGAGAAAGCCCACTAGGCCGTCCTCATCCTCAGATAAGTCAACAACACCGCCACGCCGATAAAGCCATCGACCGCGAAATTCGCGATGTAGATGAGGTAGTGCGCATGCAGCAGGAACAGCACCAGCGAAAGAACCGAGGATGCCAGCTTGGCGTGAGCCAGCATTAGCGGGAATGTGCGGTTGTCGGGGTGACGGAACATCATGAACGCAAGGACGGTGACGAGGTACATGTAGCCAACCGCCAGGATGAGGTAGAAGTCCCAGCCGCTTGCAGGCGCGGGCGAGACGCCAAACCAAGGCGAGAAGCTGTTGAAGAACCCTATTGTCGCATCGGGGGCAAACAGGAACAGCAGACCGACGGCAGCGAAGGTCACCGCCAGCGCGAGGCTGAGAACTCTGTACATGCTCATAGCCACTCCATTTCAGGCTGACGCCCGACAACGCGAGCCGCTAGCCGGTCCTTGCCCCCCGATGCAGCGCATTGAACCTGGAGAGACCACCGAAGCGAACCTCTTCTAGCAGTGCTAGAGACGCTTCTCTGTCGAGCGTCGTCTGCCCGGCGGAGTGCTTCTGCAACAGCGGATAGTTCTTGTTGATGAAGCACGAGTCCTCAGAAGGGAAGTGCGCCCTCATGTCCGCGGCTATCTCCTCGAGCGGGATATCCTGAAGGTTGCCGAAACTCATGGGAGTGAAGACGCACGGGCTCACCTCTCCGAAAGCGTCCACGTATACCATCTTGTTCCCGGCATTACAGCCGAAGCATTCCCTCCCCTCGAAGTGACCAAGGTAGTTCACCGTCATCCTGCCGCTCGCATTGTAGCGGTCCTGCAACTGCACAAGCTTCACACGCTGCTCTTCCGTGATTACGACGCGATCGTTCCAGAAGGCCTCTACAGTAGGTTTCACTTCGCTCAGCCATGCCTCATGGACGCCGAGTCCATCAAGAAACGCAAGGTAGTCATCCACCTGGTCGTTATCAATCATGTCTCGCGACAGCACCGCAGATACGCCAACGTGGATGCCGCCGGCACTCAGGAAGGTGTCAATGCCCTTGAGCGCCTCGCCAAATGCCCCCTTGTAGCGTCGGCCCCGGTCATGTAGTTCTTCACTCCAGTGGTCCAGGCTAATGCAGACAGAGAACAGGCCGGCACGCTGCAACTGACTCGCCTTGTCGGCGGTCAGCGTGCAGCCCGTCGTGAACAGCTTCACTGCACAGTCGTCGCTCACGGTCTCGACGATGCGGACAATGTCCCTGTTTAAGAGGGGCTCGCCGCCGGTCAGGCCCAGCCAGACCATTCCCATGTCCCTGAGTTCCCGTGCGGTCCTGAGGATGGTTTCCGTTTCCATAACCCGGCCGGTACGGTGCCGGTTGTAGCAGTACTCACAGTGCTGGGGACACGCGTTAGTGATGCCGATCTGCGCGTGCGAGGGCCCAGGAGTCTTACCCAGGAGGTGTTCAGTGACAAAGCGAGAGTATGCCCGGCTGTTCAGTGGGGGCAGATGCGAGTGCAGGACAAGGTTGTCTCCGATTTCACGGACACGGAACTTGCCCATGTATCCACACAGGAAACGCAACACCGAAGGCCGGACCCTCAACATTTGCGGATTGGCACCGACTACTCTAGCCAGTGGCAGGCAGTTTCCGAGGCTGTTTCCGATGCTCATAGATGCCAGTTCATCCTAAACGTTACAAAGCGACAGCGGTACGAGTAGGACTGATACGACGGCCACGACCAGAAAACGCATTCAACCAATAGTCGTCTGGAGCTTCCTGGCCCAGTCAGCGGCACGCTCCAATTCGCCATCCTTGAGCGGGCCCTCCCTGTCGGCAACGTAGAACGCCTCTGCTGGCGCCACAAGGGTGCCGCCCTGCTTCTGCAAGGTCTTCGCCATTCTATCCGCAGCATAACCGAATATCTTGGCGAACTTGATGGACATGCGGGTATCGAACGCCGCCAACTTGATCGGGCCCGAGACGCTTTTCAGGAAGCTCTGCATGGGCTTGGTCGGCCTGCCCGCCTGGGTCGGCGAACCGACAATGAGAAGGTCGACCCCTTCAAAGTCTGATGCCCTGGCTTCGCTTGCTCGGCTGGTCACAGCCTCTCCGGTCATGGCCTCCGCCATTTCCTGCGCGAGTTTCCCTGTGTTTCCGAACTGCGAGTCATAGACTATGAGAGCCTTCATCAACTCCTCCTGAGCGGCACATTCGGACACCTGTTCGGCGAGATGTTCTGTCGTCCACACACTAGTATACGCTGACGGCGCTTAAGGGCCAGCTAGATATGAATGACACGCATGCGCACCACGGAAGAACGCCTTTCAGGCGCGCTCTATCTTGCTGCGTATCACGTTGGCCAAGTCGTGCAGCAGGTCCATGGCCGGACTGAATGGTGGAGCGTAAGACAGGTCGAGATTGGAAAGGTCTTCCACTGTCCAGCCGGCGCTGATGGCAGTCACAAGCACATCGGTACGCTTTGAGACATCACCAACGCCAACCAGTTGCGCTCCAAGTATGCGGCCGGTCGCCAGGTCGGCCACCAGCTTCACAGTGCTCTCCAGTCCTCCAGGATAGTAGCCGGCACGGTCGAGACCTTTTCCCGAGGCAACCACAGGGTGGAAACCGACCTCCCGGGCCTCGAACTCGCTGATGCCAACTCTCCCAACGCTGAGGTCAAATACCTTCGCCACAGCGGTGCCAACAACGCCGGGGAACGTGTCGTGTCCACCCGTTACATTGGTTCCGATGATGCGCCCGTGCTTGTTGGCAGTGGAACCCATGGGCGCGAATATCTTCTTCCCGGTGACCCTGTTGGTGTTCTCGACGCAGTCGCCGCCCGAGTAGATATCGGGATCGCTCGTCTGCAGATACTCGTTCACCGCAATGCCGCCGAGCGGCCCGATCTCCAGTCCTGCATCCTTTGCCAGTGCGCTGTTCGGTCGGAATCCGAGGGCAAGCAGCACCACGTCCGCCTCGATGGTGCCCTTCTCCGTAATCACCTTCGTCACTCTCCCCTGCCCGTCACCTTCGAGTTTCACAACGCGTTGCCCGGTGAACAGATGCACTCCTTTGTCCGCCAGCTCCTTCTCAACTGCGGCAGACATGTCTTCATCCAGCAACCCCGGCAGCACATGGTCCAATGCCTCCACAAGACTCACATCCAGTGCCCTGTCCGTGAATGCCTCGGCGGCCTCCATTCCGATGAGTCCTCCTCCAACGACAACCGCTTTCTTCGCGCCTGGTGCAGCCAGCGCCGCGATCATCCTGTTGGCATCGGCGATCTTGGTAAGGGTGAATACTCCTTCGAGGTCCTTGCCCTCGAGAGAGGAGGGGACTACAGGGACTGCACCAGTTGCGATGACAAGCTTGTCGTAGGGCAGGCTCGACATTGTGCCCGTATTCACGTCCACGAACTCTACCCTGTGAGATTCGCGGTCGATCTTGGTGGCCCTTGTCCAGCCGAGGATATCGACGTTCGACGCCTCCTTGAACTGCTGCTGCGTCCTGATGAGCAGAGCCTTCTCGGTCTCGATCCGCCCGCCCACGTAGTAGGGCAAACCGCACGTGCCCTCCGATACGGTCGGACCCTGTTCCACCATCGTGATGCGCGCCTTGGAATCGCGTCGCCGGGCTCTCGCTGCGGTCTTGGGGCCACATGCCATCCCACCGATAATAACTATGTTCTGTTCACGGTTCATCGCTCACCTCGCAAAGAAACGGGACTGGCGGGTCGTTACCCTCCACGCACTACGAGCAGTGTCTGAACGATTCTGACAACGATGCACCGCGGTGTCAATACGTAGCGTGGAAGGAAACTGTAGCAGCGTGCGCTGCTGAGCACGAGCATATGGCGAAAGCCCGTTGTGGCTTGTATAGTTGCCACGACATAGGGGTCGTTGCTGTGCGTCCTACGGTGTGCGGCCCCGGACCTGCAGTGCGGGCGTTGTGCTCGCGCGAGTTACTGTTGCAGCAATGGGGGGAATGTCAATGGCTATCTTGGATTCGAAGACCGGCAAGGTACGCGCCCATTACACCGTGGATGGGCTTCATGAGAAGGCCAACCTGATGCGAGGCTATACGATTGTCTCACTTGCAGCGGCTGGCTCAGGGCACCCCGGCGGTTCCCTCTCGATTATGGACGTCGCTGCTGCGCTCTACCTCGATGAGCTGAGGCACGATCCGAAAGATCCGTTCTGGGCTGACCGCGACCGCGTGTTCTGGTCGGCCGGGCACAAGGCGCCCGCGCTCTACGCGAGCCTCGGTATATCGGGCTACTTCAACATCGAGGACATGGTGACATTGCGCAAGCTGCACTCACCATTCGCCGGCCATCCACATTGGCTCAAGCTCGACGGCGTCGAGGTTTCCAGCGGCTCTCTGGGGCAGGGACTATCGATCTCCGTCGGCAGCGCGCTGGCCGCTCGCCTGGACAAGAAGGACTACAGGGTCTACTGCATTATGGGCGACGGCGAGCAACAGGAAGGACAGGTGTGGGAAGCAGCCATGGAGGCCTGCCACTACGGCCTGGATAACCTCTGTGCGGTCATCGACAACAACGGACTTCAGATCGATGGCTGCGTCGACGATGTGATGTGCATCGAGCCTCTCGCGGACAAGTACCGGGCCTTCGGTTTTCATGTTCTGACTGTGGATGGCCACGACATCGAGGAGATACTCGGTGCGTTCAAGCAGGCGCGCGAGACCAAGGGCATGCCCACGGTCATCATCGCCAACACGGTGAAGGGCAAGGGCGTGGACTACATGGAGAACGTGGCAGGCTGGCATGGCAAGGCCCCCAACATCCAGGAGATGAAAGACGCCATCAGGCAGCTTGGCTTGGAGAAGACCCTTGACGTCGATCGGCTCCTCAACAAGGCCGAAGAGTACCAGGTACAGGTGACTGCAAGACTTGATGCCACCGTGCCGACATTCTCCCGGAAATACTGGTGGAACGCCGGGCCGGACATGAAGGTGACAATGACTCCGAACCGCTTCGGGTTCGGGCAGGCACTCGCGAAGCACGGAGACGATGAACGAATCGTCGCCCTCGGCGCGGACATCTCAAACTCAATTACGATCAGCCAGTTCCACAGCGACCACCCTCACCGCAAGGAACGGTGGCTCTCCATGGGCATCGCCGAACAATCAGCTACCTGTGTTGCTGCTGGACTTGCCAAGGAGGGCAAGCTGCCGGTATTCGGTACCTATGGTGTGTTCGCATCGGGAAGGAACCTCGATCAGCTACGTACGACAGTGTGTTACAGCAACCTGAATGTCATGATTGCGGGGGCGCATGGCGGCGTGTCGGTAGGTCCCGACGGAGCGACCCACCAGGCGTTGGAGGAGTTGTTTCAAATGTGTGGGCTGCCACACATGCACGTCGAAGTGCCGTGCGACGTGGTCGAGACAGAGAAGGCGACGGAGTACCTCCTCCTGCAGGTCAAGGGCCCGAAATACGTCCGCTTTGCGCGCGAAGCCACGCCGGTGGTGACGGACGAGAATACGCCCTACGTGTTCGGCAAGGCAAATGTCATCCGCTTCCGTGAAGAGACGCCTGATTTCAAGCACGCCTTCGAGCACTATCTCGCTTCGGACTACAAGCATGAGGGTGAGGAACTCGCCATCATCGCATGCGGCCCTGCAGTCCCTGAAGCTATGCGCGCCACGTGGATACTGAGATCGGAGTATGGCATCGAATCCAGAGTGCTGAACATCCACACGTTGAAGCCCCTTGATGCTGACGCTATCGCCACGGCGGCTCGAGAGTGCGGACTCGTACTGACGGTCGAAGAACACCAGGTGGGGGGCCTCGGACACCGGGTGGCGGCCGCCATCCAGGTTTCGCGCGAGGTATATGGCACCCCTGTCTTGTTGGACATGATAGGAGTGCCCGATAGATTCGGCGAGACAGGCGCGCCATGGGAGCTGATGAAGGAGTTCCAGCTATCCGCCGAATTCGTGGCGGCCAGGGCGAAGTTGCTCTACGATGCACGCAGGACGTAGCAGGTCGGGGTACTCGCTTCAGGCGACTTTGGCCGCACGCTAGCGTCTCCCAACCCGCGGCTAGTATAGTTGTCGGCACTATCGCCGGACATGGCGCCTGGTTGCCTCGTTACGTTGTCTTGCCCGCCGCCGCGCAACCCGTGCACCCGCCATGCCGGTCTCTTCATGCAAGGGGGATTGCACATGGCCATAGTCAACTCCAGTACAGGAGATATTCGCAGCAGGTACAGCCTGGAGCAACTGAACGAAGCCGCGAACCTGATGCGCGGCTACTCAGTCATCGCCATCGCGGCCGCGGGCTCGGGCCATCCGGGCGGCACGCTCTCCATAATGGACATCGCCGCAGCCCTGTACCTTCATGAACTCAAGCACGACCCGGGAAACCCATCGTGGATGGAACGGGACCGCGTCTTCTGGTCAGCAGGACACAAAGCCCCCGCTCTGTACGCCAGTCTTGGCATGGCAGGCTACTTCGACATAGAGGAAGTGGTGACGCTGCGGAAGCTGCACTCACCGTTTCCCGGCCACCCTCACTGGCTCAAGCTCAATGGCGTCGAGGTATCGAGTGGGTCACTGGGGCAGGGTTTGTCGGTAGCGGTAGGGAGTGCACTTGCGGCGCGAGTCGACCACAGGAACTCGCGGGTCTACTGCATCATGGGCGACGGCGAGCAACAGGTGGGCCAGGTCTGGGAGGCCGCAATGGCTGCCTGCCACCATGGGCTGGACAACCTTTGCGCGATTGTGGACGTGAACCGGCTGCAGATCGACGGCTGCGTCGCTGACATCATGTGCATCGACCCAATAGTCGACAAGTACAAGTCATTCGGCTTCCACGTCATCTCTATCGACGGCCACGACATGGGACAGATACTGGACGCGTTCAAGCGGGCGCGTGAGAACAAGGGCAAGCCGACCGCAATAATCGCCGATACCGTCAAGGGCAAGGGTGTCCGCTACATGGAGGATGTGTACACGTGGCATTCAAAGGCTCCTAGTACAGAACAACTGGAGGAAGCTCTGGACCACCTCGGACTCACGGGCAAGCTCGATGTTGAACGCCTGCTGCAGAAGTCCCGGGCGTACCAGGTAACCGTCGACGAACACCTGGCCGCCAAGGAGCCGAAGTACTCCCGCGACTACTGGTGGAATCGTGGACCGGACATGAAAGTGGAAATGGTGGCGGCACGCACCGGTATCGGCAAGGTGCTGGCGAAGCACGGACAAGATGAGCGGGTGGTGACTATCGGCGTCGACATCTCCGACTCCATTGGTCTCAGCCAGTTCCACGCCGGATGTCCGGAACGGAGCGGCCGCTTCCTTTCAATGGGCATTGCCGAACAGTCGGCCACCTGTGTAGCTGCCGGTCTGGCCAGAGATGGAAAGTTGCCTGTGTTCGGAACGTTCGGTGTGTTCGCTGCAGCCAGGAACCTCGACCAACTCCGAACAACCGTCTGCTACGGAAACCTCAATGTCATGGTGCTCGGCGCGCACGGCGGCGTGCTCGTAGGTCCCGACGGCGCCACGCACCAGGCGCTGGAGGAATTGTTTCAGATCTGCGGCCTGCCGAACATGCACGTTGAAGTACCCGCCGACGCGGTCGAGACCGAGCGGGCGGCAGAGCATCTACTCCTCAAGGTTGTAGGCCCCAAGTACATACGCTTCGCCAAGGAGCCCACGGCAGTCATCACGAGGGACGACACCCCGTACGTGTTCGGCAAGGCCAACGTCATCCGTTTCCGTGGGGAGAAGCCCGAACTCAGAGAAGGATTCGAGCATTACCTTTCGTCTGAATACGAGTCTGAGGGAGAGACGCTGGCAATTGTCTCCTGCGGGCCAATAGTGGCAGAGGCGATGCGCGCGGCGTGGATTCTCAAGGCCGAGTACGGCATCGAGTGCCGCGTTCTCAACATGCACACCGTCAAGCCTATGGACACTGCGGGCATCATCGCGGCGGCGAAGGAATGCGGTACAGTGCTCACGGTTGAAGAGCACCAGATCGGCGGACTTGGCAACCGGGTGGCGGCCGCTATCGCGACTTCACCCGAGCTGTGGAGCGCAGAGGTCAGGGTCGACATGATGGGTGTGCCGGACAAGTTCGGCGAATCGGGTGCTCCGTGGGAGGTGCTCAGAGAGTTTGGCCTTACCGCTGAGTATATAGCGGACAGAGCACGCAGACTGCTTGTCGCGAAGAACGATTAGACACCGGTGGGCCGGCCAATTATTGGGCGGCCCACCGAACTGCACTCAGGACCGTTGCGCTTAATCGACCATCGCTATGACCTCGACCTCGAGCTTCCACTCAGCCCGGGCCAGATCCTTGACTACGAGAAGCGTCGTTGGTGGAAATGGTGCCTTGAGGTACTCGGCGCGGATGTCCTTGAATATCATGAAATCTTCACGCTCTTTGAGGAAGATGGTCAGTTTGATGACGTCCGCGAAGGTCGCGCCCGCCGCAGCCAGCACGTTCTTGAGGTTCTCGAACACCTGCCGGGACTGGGCTGCGAAGTCTTCGCTCACGAGCTTGCCGTCGGGCCCCCAGGGTACCTGACCCGAGACCATCACGAGTCTTCCACCTTTGATGACCAGCCCATGAGAGTAGTCTCCTGCAGGCTTGGGGACATTGTCCGGTTGTAGATAGGTCTTCTCCATGTCGTCCTCCCTTGAATTCACGGCCAGTGTCAACGCACGGCGACGTTGGCTCGATAGTACACGGTTCTCTTTCGGAGCTCACATGCAAGTTGAGAGCGACTTTCTGTATAGTCCACGTCCAATGGAGGGCACCACATGACCATACAGGCCACACTGATAGCTCCCTGCGGAATGAATTGCGCAATCTGTCTCGCGTACTTGAGAGACAAGAACCACTGTCCAGGATGTCACGGTGATGATACGTACAAACAGATTTCGTGCCGCAGTGATAGATGTACCATCGTGAAGTGTGAACTGCGCCAGGCCACGGAGTCCGGCTTCTGCTATGAGTGCCCGAAGTATCCGTGCCGCCGAATGAAGGACCTCGACAAGCGCTACCGGACCAAGTACGGCATGAGCATGCTGGAGAATCTGTCGTTCATCCGCGAGCACGGTCTGAGCGCCTTCGTGGAGAGAGAGCGCGCACGCTGGCGGTGCAACGTATGCGGCGGTACCATCTGCGTACACCGCGGCTACTGCTTCAAGTGCGGTCAGCCGGCAACGTGACCAGGGCCCTGAACGCCGCCGAAAGCCTTTGCGGACCGAGTAGGGCCCGCCCTACACGTTCGGATTGGGGTCTTCCTGGTTAGGCCCACCGTCCTGGATGATGATGCGCCCCGTAGACGCTGCGTATCTATGAACCGCAAGAGCCTGGTACTCCGGGTCGGCGAGCCATGCCTCGATGTGGGCTCTAGAAGGAAACTCCATTATGACCATTCGCTGCGTGAACGGCTCTCCCTCGAGGGTGACAACTTCTTCGCCCCGCGTCAGGAACCGGCCGCCATGACGCTTCACCGTAGGTGGAGTACCTGAGGTGTACTTGCGATAAGTCTCGGGGTCGTGAATGCTCATCGTCGAAATCAAGTATGTGCTCATATGCTCTCCTCTCACCGCGTAGAAAGATACCATGTCCGTTTAGCGAAGGCACGACACCGTACTCGACGCCGCCTCTGCGAACCATGCGATTTGCAGAGAGGCCGGCACCAGCGTTCACACAGTACTGTGAGGCACCATCGAGAGAAGAAAGAAGGGGCCTCTCGAACTGCGTCGACAGGCCCCTTGCGATGCGTGCCGCTACGCCGACTTCCGGAACCTGTCCATGAAGTCGACAGTCTTCTGTATGTCTTCCAGAGTGACTGCGTTGTAGATGGAGAAGCGGATGCCTCCGACAGAGCGATGGCCCTTGATACCAAGTATGCCTTCCTTCTTGGCATCGGCGACGAACTTGCCCTCGAGTTCCTCATCGGGAAGCCTCATCGTCACGTTCATCCAGCTCCTCGCAGCCTTCTCAGCCGCGCCCTTGTAGAAGTCCGGCGCCGCGTCGATTGCGCCATAGAGCAGGTCTTTCTTGGCCTCGTTCAACTTCTCGACCCCGGCCAGACCGCCGTTGTTCTGTATCCACTCCAGCACCAGCTTCATGATGTAGATACCAAACACAGGGGGCGTGTTGTACAGCGACTTGTTCTCAGCATGGGTCTTGTAGCTGAGGATAGATGGAACGTCCTTCCTGCCGGTCGCCAGGAAATCGTCGCGAATCACCACCAGCGTCACGCCCGCAGGACCAAGGTTCTTCTGTGCTCCGGCATACAACAGTGCGAACCTGCTGTAGTCCAAACGCCGTGATGCGACATCCGAAGACACGTCGGCTACCAACGGAACGCTGCCCGTATTCGGAAACTCGTGAAACTGGGTGCCTTCGATGGTGTTGTTCGAGCAGATGTGGACGTACGCGGCATCTGCCGGCCACTTGATCTCGTCCATCGCCGGCATTCGACGGTACTTCTCTTCCTTTCCCGAGAAAGCCACGTGAACGTTGGTAACTGATTGGGCTTCCTTCATCGCCTTGTTGGCGAACGAACCGGTGTCAACATAGGCAGCCGTCTGACCCACGGGGACAAAGTTCATCGGTATCAGCGCGAACTGGGTAGACGCACCACCACCCAGGAACAGCACGTGATAGTCAGGACTCAGTCCCAACACTTCACGTACTAGTTCGATGGCGCGGTCGTTGACCGCTTCGAACTCCTTGGCGCGGTGCGAGCTTTCAAGGATGGACAATCCACTGCCCTGGTAGTCGAGCAGCTCGCTCTGCACGGTCTTCAGGACTTCCAACGGCAGCGCAGCGGGTCCGGGGTTGAAGTTGACCTTTCTTACTGACATCTATGTCTCCTCACTAGTACGTGTATTAGCCCTCGATTCCCATCGACACAAGTCTATTGCACAGATTGTCATGCTGCAAAGCCCGACACTTCCCTCGCTCACTGCCCGATACGGGTGAGCGCGGCGCGAGCACACACATTAGCACATCGGAAGTCGCGGAAGTAATTGCGCCAACCGGCATCGGGGCATGGCACCTCGACCCGACACAGTGAGTCCGGGTCGGACGGTGGCAGATGGTAACTACGCCCCCTCGACTGATTCGCGCGCAACCGCGGCAGCGCCCAGTGCGGTCACCACTTGAGGATTGGGAGGGACCAGCAACTTGAGCCCCAGTTTGTCTTCGAGGTGCTTCACAAGGCCGATGTCCAGACCGCCGCCACCACACACCGCGCAGTCCTCCACGCAGTTCACCTTGGCGACCAGCGAGGCGATCTTGTTGGACAAGGACATGTGCACGCCGGCAAGTATGTCTTCCTTTGAGAACCCCTCCGAGATACGCGTGATGGCCTCGGTCTCACCAAAGACCGCGCAGCCCGTGCTGAACGCAACGGGATCCGTTGCCTTGAGGGACAGCTCGCCGATATCTTCGAGCTTGACCCGGAGTACGTTCGCCATGACCTGCAGAAAACGGGCGCTCCCGGCAGCACATCGTTCGCTGACGACGAAGTCCGCTACCCGGCCATCCTTGCCGATACGTATCACCTGGCTGCTCTGACCACCGATGCTGATGACAGTCCTCGCCGAGGGGAATGTGGCCTCGATGCCACGGGCACAACACACGATTTCCGACGCCTTCAACGATGGAAAACGGGCGTTGCCGCCGCCTGAGCCCGTGGTCGCTGTCGCCGCAATGTCATGGGGAGCGACGCCTGCCTTCTCAATGAGTTCGCCTCGCGCTCGCTCAGCTGCCGCACCGTAGTTGTATCCCGAGGGCACCACGTGCTGACACCTGATACCGCCGCTTTCCAACAGCACCCCTTTGGTCGCAACCGAGCCCACATCGATACCAAGGAATAGCGCCATTGTCTATCTACTACGTCGAGAAGAACGTAGCCTCGATCAGTCGTCGTTCACGTGTCGCCACAGGCTCGTTGCGGGCATGTTTCTGAGCAACATACTCCCTGCCCAGTAGCGCGGCGCCAAGTGCCCCGCTAAGGAGTGGCTGTGCAGGGACCAACACCTCCTGCCCGAGCTTCTTCTTCAACGCCGCCACAACTCCGAGGTTCATGGCTACGCCACCGGTGAAGACGACGTCGGGCTCAACGCGAAGCCTGCGGACCATGTTGGTGGTCCGGTCCGCAATCGCATCGTTCAACCCGGCCAAAATGTCCTGCACCTGCACGCCCTCAGAAAGGCGGGACACGACTTCCTGTTGCGCGAATACGGTGCAAGTGCTTGTGATGGGAATAACCTGTGTCGACTCCATGGACATCTCGCCGAGGTCTTCGAACCTCAACCCGAACGTATCGGCTATCACCTCAAGGAATCTGCCTGTCCCCGCCGCGCACTTGTCGTTCATAACAAAGTCGACCAGCTTTCCATTGGCCAACTTGAGGCCTTTGGCATCCTGTCCGCCGATGTCGATAATGGTCTTCGCCCCGGGGAACTGGCTTAGGACTCCGCGGGCATGGCAGGTCAGTTCAGTCATTTCCCGGTCGGCAAATGGTACGTTGAACCTGCCGTAGCCAGTGGCGACGACAAACTCGATCGCGTCAAACTGCAGCCCGGACTCAGCCAGGGCGTCCTCCATGACCTTGTTAGCCAGACGTCTGTGCTCGGCTCCGGTAGGTCCGATGACACGAGCATGCATGGCATCCTCGCTGTCGACGATGACCACCTTGGTCATGGTCGACCCGATATCAACTCCGGCGAAGTACGCTGCCACTGTGCTCGCTTGCACCTCTCCCTAGGCAATCATCTCAAGGAACCCCTGTACCCTCGTCCGCAGGGGCGCGAGAGAACCTTCGGTGTAGTCATGCTCAAGGTAGATATTCGGCACACCAATCGACGAGAAGTATTCCCGTACGTCCGGGACGTCGAACCCGTGCGTATCGCAGTACTTGACCGATTGTACGAGGGCGCCATCGACATTCCACCCGTCCACCATGTGCTTGAGATACCCGAATCGGGCGTCAAGGTCACTCGACCTATCCTTGGATATCGGGCTCTTCTCGCTCTCCGCGACCTCAAAGAACGTCCGTGCACATTTTATGTCCGCCAAATAATGGTGGGTGATGCCGTCGATGGGGTCAGCGGTAACATCTACATCCTTCCAGTACGCCCTGCTGCCGACACAAGTGTCGTCCACCACTACATTGCAGCCGGCCTTCTCGATCAGTTCCATGAGCCTCACATCATCAACGATGCTCCCCCATACGAGTAGCCGTGGAAGACCTGCCTTCGGGCCTTCCTCTCGCGTCCTGACCTCCTCAATCACCTCCCGGAGAAGCGCGTTGGCCTCACCAACGGGTAGACTCATCGCGGCTTTGAGCATGAGAAGCGTCTCAGGTCCGGAGATCAATGGCGGGTCTGGTTTGCGAAGTTCATAAAGGTCACGCACAAGAGACCTCTGCTCATTATGTAATGCAATAGCGTCCTTAAGCTTCTCCGATGACATCTCTTGTCTCGCGAAATGCTCAAGCGTCTTCTTGAACGCGAGCAGCTCGCCCTTGAACACTGCCTCGGCCCTGCTGTTGACCTTCGTCGGTATCTCGATGAAGTGGAAGTACGGGTGTTCGACCATGCGTTCCCATACGTGGGCCGCCTTCTCCATGGCATCGCATGCATGCGTGGCCACCATGCCATCGACGAACTCGTACTCCTTCTTGACGCCAAGATCCAGACAGCTACGCACGAACGGACAGAAAGCGACAGGCAATCCTCTGTCGGCCTCGGTAACCGGTTCTCTCATGTTCCCGAACACGCGATACGGGGTCATGCCAAGCGCAGTCACCATCTCAAGAGGGGGGTAGATGCAGAGATAGCCCATGACTGTCCCGCCTTCTTCCTTCAGATCTCGAACGCGCTGCGCCCTGTCTTCGCATATCTCCCTGGCCCTCGCCAGCCCATGTTTCGCCTGGCTCAATTCATCAACCTCCTTACGGAATCATCGGGGCGCGGCTACCAGTCGAAGCCGCGCTCCTTCCGCACTTGCCTGTAGTGGTCCATGGTCTCTTCAAATGGTTCGGCCTTCTGCAAAGTATCCACTGGGTCAAAGAGCCTGAGGTCAACGATGTCACCCTCAATCATCAGGGATGGGACCGAGAGCTTGCGGAGGAGCATGTCACGCGCATAAGGAAGGTGCGTGGACGCACTGCGACACGTCACCAGCGGATGCAGGAACGCGCCATCGACTTTCCAGTCACGCGCGTAGGCGATGTGCGGGTACGCGTGATAGCCGTACGTCTCGCCGTCTTCCAGGGCTCCCTTGTAGTATCCCACGTTGAACTGGAAGCAGAACCTGGCCAGTCGCTCTACCGGGTCGTTAACCCCGCTGAGGTCGAGCGGTATGGGAGGGTGGTACGTCCAACTCTCGATGACGAAGTTCCATCCTCGCTCGGCAAGCTTGTCGAAGATACCGAGCGTGTGCCACGGTGGAAGCTCGCTGAACATGAGGCGATACTTCTCCTCGGCAACTATTGCGGAGACGCCGTTGTCGACCCTCTCCTTCACTTCGGCATACAGGTCCTGATAACCCTTCAGTGTCTCATTCAAGTCGCCCATCAAGAACAACCCCGGCACCATACTGCTCCAGAAGTCTCTTGAATGCATGGGGCAGGGACGGGCCTTGCGCAGTTCGTTGATGCCATGCCAGACGCCGGTTATCTGTTCGGTCAGCCTGACTGTCTCATCGAGCCGGTCCCAGTCCATCTTCCTGCCAAGCATGCGCTCAAGAAACGAGATGAACTCCCTTAGCTCCTCGGCGATGAACTTCACGTATCGCTCGTGGGCGCCTTCCATGAACAGTTCCTTCACGCCGGGTGTCGGCATCTCAAGCACCCAGACGGGCGTATCCATATAGTTGCCCAGAGCTTGAAACCACTTGTAGCGGGCATCGCATACCACATTGGAACCGAGCAGCAGCATCGGCTTCGGCATACCACCCATCGGCGCCTCAGGAGGAATCTCCCCATTGAGTTCCTTCATCATCCTCGACGCATATCCGAACGTGTTGCGACTGTAACCACAAAGGTGTGTCGGGAAGCCATCCGCATCAGCCCGGTCGAGGAAAGACTGCGCCACACCTTGTGTGGCGCATACTGTCGCGTAGTTCTCGGGATAGACCACTTCAAGG
>Ga0180432_10001681_pt1 | contig 34533 bp, 25 predicted proteins | sample SS_ome_10_FD_132414 | JGI IMG/M metagenome (GOLD analysis project Ga0180432, IMG submission 132414) | Hypersaline lake sediment archaeal communities from the Salton Sea, California, USA - SS_1_MS_2 metaG | ecosystem: Environmental > Aquatic > Non-marine Saline and Alkaline > Hypersaline >... | reverse complement strand
TGTTCGTGCATTGGCGGTTGGGGATACGGCCTTAGGTTGGATGGCACGAGCCGGATGAATCGAGAGGTTCACGTCCGGTTCTGTGAGGGCCGGGGGGTGCAATTCCCCCCGGCTACTCGGCAAGTTGCAGCCAGTTCTCCTGCCTCTTGGTGTCGTGGCGTCCTTAAGGGTGATGGTGGAATTGGGCTTCGGTTCCGAAGAGGACCCGCTTAAAGAAACCAGAAAATGTGGGGGCTTGACCTGCTAGAATTGCGAGAGACCACCTCACGTTTGTGATTCTGTTCCCCGCTAGCCTTGTTCCTTCTTGTCACGTGCTTTGATCCATCGCTGCAAGGATGCCTGGCTCTCGCCAGAGCGGCGCCCCGTTACCAGGTTCTCCACACTAATATCTTCATCAAGGTTATCCCAGTGAATTCCCTGGCCTTTCCCAATCAGCCTCCAGTTGCTCCGTTCTTCCTGCGTCGCGCGCAATAGCCTCGGATACCAGGCCAGCGGGGCTGATATCATCCTCCCATCATTCAATTCGACTATCAGGGCTTCATCAGTAGTCCCGACGTCAACAGCGTTCGGTATTCCTATCTCAACCTTGGAAATAGTCACGCCATGCCTCCAGTAATGCCGATTGATGTTCTTCCACAATCCTATGAATGTGCAACAATTCGGATCGATTGAAACCGCCACTTCTGTCCAGCCGTACAGGAGTCAGCCAGAACTTCGCCACGCTATCGTCCCGCTCAACGTGGATGTGCTCGGCCTCGCCTCCATCACCTGCGTAGAAGAAGAGCCGGTAAGCCCCTATACGCAGGATAGTCGGCATCGTTTGCTACTGACTCCTAGGATACGTCTTGACTCCCCGCTACCACTGCACGAACATCGGCATTATGATGTGGACGTACTTGTCAGAGCCCACGGGGTGGAACACGCCCGGGCTTGAGGGGGTGGTGGTCTCCAGGGCGATCTGGGCCTCGTGAATCACGCCGAGCACATCGGTAATGTATCTACCATTGAAGGCGATCCGGGAAGGCTCGCCACTCACTTGAGCATCGATCTCTCCCACGTTGTCGCCTATCTGGTCAGAGCGGGCGGAGATACTCATCTTGCCCGGACTGGGATCTTCTCCCGGGGCCACCTGTACCCGGACTATGCCGCTTCCATCACGGGCGAAGATCGAGGCCGTTTTGGTGGCCCGAAGGAACTCGGTGGTATTGACCACCGCCCTGGTGCTGTGGCTCTGCGGCATAAGCTGCCTGTAGTTGGGGAAGGTGCCCTGCAGCAACTGCGACACCATCTCCACCTGGCCCGTGGAGTCGCCTATGGGGACCTTGCTCAACCGGAACAGCATCTGGCTCCTGTTGGCACTGATGGCCATCTCGACGATCTCTTCCTGTTCTGTCAGAAGCCGGCTGAGCTCGAGAAGGGAGCGTCCGGGGATTATGACCTCCGCGCTTTCCCCGGCCGGGGCGGCAAGCGGGGCCTTGTGAACAGCCAGCCTGAAGCCGTCGGCGGCTGCCATTGTCAGCGTCTCGCCCTCGATTTCGGCGGATACCCCTGTCAGTACGGGGCGGGTATCTTCAGTTGCGGTGGCGAACACCACCTGGTTGATGGCGGCCCTCAGGGCCTCCGGCAGGATGCGGTAGATGGTGTGGTCCCCCACCTGTGGGATAGGGGGGAAGTCCTCTGCGTCCAGTCCGCTTATCCGGGCCTCGACCCTGGCGCACTTCATCTCCAGGGTGTGGTCCTGGAGGCTCATGTCGATCTTGTCGCTGGGCAGGGAGTTGACGAATTCGTTGAGAATCCTGGCCGGCAGGGTGATGGAGCCCTCCTCCTCTATCATGGCGCCGAGCCAGCAACTGATTGCGATCTCCAGGTTAGTGGCGCACAGCTTGAGGCGCGAATCCTCAGTGGCCAGGAGCACGTTGTTGGTTATGGGCAGAGTTGTCCGTGTAGCTACTGCCCTACCAACGATACCCAGGCCCTTGCTGAGGTTCTCTTGAAGACAGGACAGCTTCATACCGCACCCCCTTGTCTTTGGAGCGTGCTACAGTATACAATATCCGCCGTCCTTGCACAAGAGTCTGGCGTTCGTGTCTGACGGCGGCCGGACAGTCCGCCGGAGTCATGTCTATCATACTCGGGGAGGACAAGGGCACGTGTGCTCAGAGCCGCGGTCCGTGGTGGGAGGTGAGAATTGCATGTGACCAGCCTTCTTCTGACAAACTTCCGCAATTTCCGCCACCTGGACTTGAGGCTGTCGCCCCACGTCACCGTCGTCCTGGGCGACAACGCCCAGGGGAAGACCAACCTGCTGGAATCGGTGTACCTGCTGGCCACCACCAAGTCCCATCGTGCCTCTACTGACAGGGAGCTGGTGAACCAGTCGGTATTGCAGGATGATCTGCCCTTCTGCCGGGTCTGCGCCGAGGTGGAGCGAAGCAGGGGCATGCTGAAGCTGGACATGTCTCTTGTGCTGGAGACGCCCGCCTTGGCGGGTGCCCCAGTACGCCCCGAAGAGCCGAGTCGGCCGGTGTCGGTCCGCAAGAGGCTGAGGCTGAACGGCGTAGGCCGGCGGGCTGCCAACGTGGTGGGGCAGGTGAACGTGGTGATGTTCACCGCGGAGGATGTCCAGCTTGTCTCGGGTGCTCCCTCCCTCGGCCGCCGCTACCTCGACCTGGTTAGCTGCCAGATCGATCCTGAATACACCAGACGCTTGCAGCGCTACAACCGGGTCCTGCTGCAGCGCAACCACTTGTTGAGGTCGATCCAGGAGCACAGGGCGAGGCCGGACCAACTGGACTTCTGGGACGGGGACCTGGCCGAGAACGGTTCATATGTGGTGACGAAACGGCAGCGCCTGGCTGCGGAACTGAGCGCCATGGCCTCGGGAATCCACGAGGAGCTGACAGGCAGGGCCGCCGAGTTCCAGTTGACCTATGAGACAAACGTGCCTTTGCCAGGAGGGTTCGCCGAACCGGAGCCCCGGTACCACCAGGCCCTGGACCAGGCGCGGAACAGAGAGATCGCCCAGGGCATGACGCTGGTGGGACCGCACCGGGACAGCATCCACTTCTTCGTGGACGGCATGGACATGGCCAGGTATGGCAGCAGAGGGCAGCAGCAGACCGTGGCCGTTGCTCTCAGGCTGGCAGAGGCAAGGTATATGGAGGGCCAGGTCGGGGATGCCCCGATACTGCTCCTGGACGACGTGTTTGCCGAGCTCGACCGGGTCCGCCGGCAGCACCTGCTGGCGGCCATCGGGGCCTACCAGCAGGTGCTGATTACAGCTACGGACCTCGAATGTTTCGAGCCCTCTTTCCTCGATCGAGCGGATATGCTTCGTGTGCGGGAGGGGACGGTTCAGCCGGTGTGAGGCATGCCGGATTCCCATAGTCTATGAGGTGCGTGGGGAAGAGACACAGATAGTCACCTTCTATCGGGCAAGGAAGGAGAGATACTACGGAGGTGGGGAGAGATGAAGATACGGTACAATCCCGATGACGATGTCCTGGTGATCGAGCTGAAGAGCGAGCCGCTGTCGCATGCTGAGGAGATATCGGAAGACGTCATAGCACACTATTCCGATAACGAAGAGCTGATCGAGATTGAGATACTTGATGCCAGTGAGCTGTTCCGGTCCAAGAACGAACTGATCATACCGGCAAGGGCTGGACGCTGGGGGTGAAGCTCCGGTTGTATCTGACTGTACTTCGATGTCGATATCTCAGTGCCGTCCGGCATGCACCTTTGCGGAGATGGCTTTGGAATGGCGGCTGCCGCAGGAACCGTCAAAGCCCAGTTCGAGACTCCACCGGGCAATACCAGGACAGTGTATGTCAATGTCAAGGCGGAGCAGGTAGGGGAATTTACCATACACTTCAGCGGGTACTACTGGCCCGATGACAACAAGGATGCCTGTAGCCCAGTCTCGCTGACCTACCCTGTAACGGTTACGGCACCATCGCCCGATCCGACCGACTCTGCTCCCACCGACCCCTCACAGATACCGGAGACGACCGAGGAGAGCGGTGAGGCGGGCGGCTGTTCATGCAGCTCCACGGCCAAGGCCTCGGCGGGCGAGTTGGCCGTCGGATGGGGGCTTGTGGGATTGTGCGCTGGCGGCGGGTACGTACTCTTCAGGAAGGCTCGCCGACATCCAGTAGGGTGGCCTGGTACATGCCCCAGTGGCCCAGTCCCGGTGGGGAAGGGGTCTACGGAGGGGGGGAGCCACCCCCTCCCCCGTAGCGTGCCTGTTCAGCCGGTGGGCAGGTCCACCTTCGGCAGTTGAGCTAGTGCCTGCTCCATCTTCTCCCTGGGGAACTCGTAGTCCTGCAACCTGCCGCTCAGGTACTCGTCGTACGCTACCAGGTCGAAGTGCCCGTGGCCCGAGAGCGCCAGCAGGATCGTCTTCTTCTCGCCTGACTCCCTGCACTTGATGGCCTCGTCCATGACTACCTTGATGGCATGCGCGGGCTCCGGCGCGGGGATGATGCCCTCGGCTTGAGCAAAGGTAACCGCGCTCTTGAAGACGGCTGTCTGGTGCTCCGCCCTGGCTTCCACAAGGCCCAGTTTTGCCAGGTGGCATACGATGGGGGCCATGCCGTGGTAGCGCAGGCCGCCAGCATGCACCGGCGGGGGCACGAAGCTGTGACCCAGGGTATACATCAGGGCGATGGGGGCCATTCCGGCAACGTCCCCGAAGTCCCAGGCGTAGGGGCCCTTGGTGACCGTAGGGCAAGCTGAAGGCTCGACGCAGATGATCTCCACCTTCTTGCCCTGGATCTTGTCAGGTATGAACGGTAGGAAGACGCCGGCGAAGTTGCTTCCGCCCCCGATGCAGCCGATGATAAGGTCGGGGTACGCGTCCGCCATTTCGAGCTGCTTCTTAACCTCCAGCCCTATCACCGTCTGGTGCATCAGGACGTGGTTGAGAACACTGCCCAGGCAGTAGCAAGTATCGTCACGCCCGAAGGCATCCTCGACTGCCTCACTGATGGCAATGCCCAGGCTGCCCGAGCACTCGGGGTCGTCCGCCAGTATCTTGCGCCCGATCTCGGTGTCCTGGCTGGGGCTGGCTACCGCCTTGGCTCCGAATACCTCCATCAGAATGCGGCGGTAGGGCTTCTGGTTGTAGCTGACCTTGACCATGTAGACCTTGCACTCCAGGCCCATGAAGTTGCAGCCCATGGACAGGGCGCTGCCCCACTGCCCGGCGCCGGTCTCGGTGGCAATCCGCTTGATTCCCTCTTTCTTGGCGTAGTAGGCCTGGGCAACAGCCGTGTTGAGCTTGTGGCTTCCCGCCGGACTCGTGCCTTCGTACTTGTAGAAGATCTTGGCCGGCGTGTCCAGGGCCTTCTCCAGCCGGTGTGCCCTGAACAGCATGGTCGGCCTCCAGAGCTGGTAGATGCTCTGCACCTCCTCCGGGATCTCGATCCACCGCTCCTTGCTGAACTCCTGCTCGTTGATGGCGGCGGGGAAGAGCGGAGGGGGAAGGATTGTGGGCTCCTTCGTCCCGGGGTGCAGGATGGGCGGCAGCGGCTTCGGCAGGTCGGCCTGCACGTTATACCAGCTTGTCGGCGTGTCCCGCTCTGTCAGGATGAACTTGGTCTGCTCCATGCTTGTTGTCCTCCTATCGCTTTGATTATCGTTGCCCTGCATTTCCAGGGCTTGTCTCCTTGGAGTCCTCCGGCTGCTTGACACCGGGGCTGTCCTTGCTCTCAGGCATGTCCAGCGCGTTCCTCAGGTCGCTGACGAAGGTCCGAAGCTCGGGAATACCGTGGCCGTCCATCAACTGGATGATCCGGCTGCCGACTATAGCGCCGTCGGCCACCCTGGCTACCCTGGCGGCCTGACCTCGGTTGGAGATGCCGAAGCCGACGCAGAGGGGCAGTGTGGTCCTTCTCCTGACCCGGGCGATGAAGTCCTCCAGCCCTTGGGGAAGGCTCTCTCTGGCGCCAGTGACTCCAGCCAGCGAGACCAGGTAGATGAAGCCCTTTGACCTCTCGGCGACCAGGGCCACGCGCTGGTCGCTGCTGGTGGGGGCCAGAAGGTAGATCAAGTCCAGTCCGGAGCCGGAGCAGGCTTCCTCCAGCTCGGCCCCTTCCTCGGGTGGCATGTCCGGCACAATCAGTCCGTCGATACCGGCTGCAGCGGAGGCATGGCAGAAGCTGTCCATCCCGAAGGCGAGTACTGGGTTGTAGTAGCCCATGAACAGCAGAGGGATCTCTGTCAGCCGTCGCAGCCGCTCCGCCGTCTCCAGGCATGTTTCCGGGCTGACCGAGTTCATCAGGGCGCGATAGCTGGCCGCTTGGATGGTCGTGCCGTCAGCCAGGGGGTCGGAGAAGGGAATACCCAGCTCCACCACGTCGCAGCCCCAGTCGGCGAGGAGGGGGACGGTCTGCAGCGTAGCGTCAATCGACGGATAGCCGACGGTGACGTAGGCGATCAATGCCTTGCGCCTGGCCAGGGCTGGCCCGATGCGACTCATTCCCTTGCCTCCAGCGCTCGGACCACTATGTCCAGGTCCTTGTCACCTCTGCCTGACAGGTTGACCACTATTAGGGTGTCTGGAGGTAGACCTGCGGCCAACTGCGCTGCGTAATAGACGGCATGGGCGGACTCCAGCGCCGGGACTATCCCCTCTGTCTCGCACAAGAGAGTGAACCCTTCCAGCGCCTGTTCGTCGGTTGCTGCGACGTACTCAGCGCGGCCCGAGTCCTTCAGGTAGCTGTGCTCCGGGCCTACGCCGGGGTAGTCAAGCCCGGGTGCGATGCTGCTGGTAGACATAATCTGGCCATGGCGGTCCTGCAGCAGGTAGGACTTGGCGCCGTGAAGGACCCCCATCTTCCCCTTCACCAGGGTTGCGGCATGGTCCCCATTGTCCACCAGTCCTCTGCCTGCTGCCTCTACTCCAACAAGCCTTACGGAAATGTCCTGGACGAAGGGATGGAAGATGCCAATAGCGTTGCTGCCTCCTCCGACACAGGCCACGATGTAGTCCGGGAGGCGGCCATACCGCGCCAGGACCTGCTCCCTGGACTCCCTGCCGATAATCGACTGGAGGTCCCGCACGATGGTTGGGTAGGGGTGGGGACCGACCACGGAGCCGAGCAGATAATGTGAGTTATCGACGTTGGTCACCCAGTCGCGTATGGCCTCGTTGATTGCGTCCTTCAGGGTCCGACTGCCGGAGGAGACGGGAATGACACGGGCGCCCAGCAGCCGCATCCGGTGTACGTTGGACGACTGGCGGACCATGTCTTCTTCGCCCATGTAGACATCACACTCCAGGTCAAGCATGGCGCACACGGCTGCGCTGGCCACTCCGTGCTGTCCTGCCCCTGTCTCGGCGATCACCCTTCTCTTGCCCATCCATTTGGCCAGCAGTCCCTGCCCCAGGGCATTGTTGATCTTGTGGGCGCCTGTATGCAGCAGGTCCTCTCTTTTGAGTACTATGGTGGCCTGGCCAACGCTGGACGAGAGCCGCCGGGCCTGGTACAGGGGAGTCGGCCTGCCGGAGTAGTCGCGGCAGAGCGTATCGAACTCCTGCCAGAAGCCGCGGTCATTCTTCACCTCAGCGTAGCTCTGCTGCAGCTCGTTCAGGCATGCCATGAGCGTCTCGGGCACGAATATGCCGCCGTATTCGCCGAAGTAGCCCCGCTGGTCAGGCAGGTTCATTGACTGGTTTCCCTCCTGCCCGACTGCCCCTTGTTGCCGGCTGATTTGGCGGCAGCGATGAAAGCACGAATCCTATCGTGCTCTTTCGTTCCTGGAGAGGACTCGACGCCGCTGGAGACGTCGACCGCATAGGGGCGTGCGGCCACCACGGCCGGGCCGACGTTCTCAGGCGTCAGACCTCCGGACAGAATGATTGGCCCGTATTCCCTGGCCCTGGCTGCGATCGACCAGTCGAAGCTCCTGCCCGTGCCACCCTTCAGGGTCTCATGGTAAGTATCCAGGAGATAGGCGCTGACCCGGTACTGAGGAAGCATCTTCAGGACCGAATCGTCCCTGACCCGGAAGGACTTGATCACCCTGGGGAGGAGAGAGGCGCAGAACTCAGGGCTTTCGGAGCCGTGAAGCTGGACCGCGTTCAAGCCGCAGTCTTCTGCTGTTGCCTCCACCTCGTCCCGGTCGCTGTCCACGAACACGCCCACTTTGGACACGAAAGGTGGCAGCCTGCGCACTATGTCAGCCGCCTGCTCCAGGCGCACCTGACGCGGGCTGGGTGCAAAGACGAACCCCAGGGCGTCCGCCCCCAATTCCGCCGCCGCCATGGCGTCATCGAGGTTCGTTATGCCGCATATCTTGACCCTTGTCATGGCCTGCCCGCTCAGCGCCCTCCCTTCAGTTCACGGAGCTTCGTCTCGGGATTGGCGGCCGATGCCAGTGCCTCGCCGACCAGGACGGCGTCGACCCCGGCCAGTTGCATGGCGAACACGTCTGCATAGGACGAGATGCCGCTCTCACTGACAACGACGATGTTTGAAGGGATAGAGGGCCTCAGCCTCACCGTCGTTGTCACGTCCACCGTGAAGTCCTGCAGGTTCCGGTTGTTTATGCCGATGACCCTGGCCCCGGCATCCAGGGCCGTGTCGACCTCGGCTTCGGTATGTACCTCCACCAGCGTGGCCAGACCCAGGTCTCCGGCTGCCTTCATGAGCTGCCCGAGTTGTCTCGGGCCAAGCACTGCCACGATGAGCAGCACCGCGTCGGCACCGCACAGCCGGGCCTCCAACATCTGATACCGGTCAAGGAAGAAGTCCTTGCACAGCAATGGCAGTGCGCTGGCATGCCTTGCCGTTGCCAGGTCCTCCAGGCTGCCCCTGAACCCAGTTGGCTCCGTGAGCACGGAGATTGCAGCGGCACCCCCCCGCCGATAGCTTTCCACCAACCTGGCCACATCGAGATCGGGAGAGATGAGGCCCCTGGAAGGCGAAGCCCGCTTGACCTCCGCTATAATGCTGATGCCCTCCGTCCGCAGAGCAGCTTCGAAATCAAGCGTGGGCCCGTATTCCGACGCCAGGCCCTCCAGCTCCTGAAGCGGGGTCGTCTGCATCTGCAGTCCCAGGTCCCGGCGGACCGCTTCGACAATCCGGTCAAGAACCATCCCGCGTCCTCAGTGTCTGCGTCATGTGGATGAACTCGTCCAGCTTGCCCAGGGCGCGGCCGCTGTCCAGCGACTCGGCTGCCAGGGTGAGCCCCTCTAGCATATCGCTCGCCGTTCCGGCGGCGAACAGAATGGCGGCTGCATTCAGAAGCACCGTGTCCCGTCTGGGGCCCTTCTCTCCATCGAGAACTGCGCGGGTTATGGCAGCGTTCTCCTCTGGGGCCCCGCCCGCCAGCAGGCTGCCGTCCCACACGGGCAGTCCAAAGTCGTCTGGGCATACCTGGTACGTATGAAGTGTACCGTCCCGCAACTGTGTCACCTTGCTGGGGCCGGTCACCGAGAGCTCATCCATCCCGTCCACCCCATGGACCACCAGGGCGCGCTCGGTGCCCAGGAGGCGCAGCACCTCGGCAAGGGTCTCTGTGAGGTCAGGGTGGTAGGTGCCCACCAACTGGATGCTGGCTGAGGCCGGGTTGGTGAGGGGGCCGAGAACGTTGAACACCGTCCTCACGCCCATCTCCCGCCGGGGACCGGCGGCGTGCCGCATGGCTGGATGCAGGCTTGGGGCATACAGAAAGCCGATGCCAATGGTGTCAAGGCATTCGCCAATCTGGTCGGGTGTGAGGTCTATGACGGCCCCCAGGGCTTCGAGGACGTCGGCGCTGCCGCAGCGGCTGGACACGGAGCGGTTGCCGTGCTTGGCTACAGCCAGGCCTGCCCCTGCTGCCACGAAGGCCACTATCGTTGAGACGTTGAACGTCCCGGTCCCGTCGCCGCCCGTCCCGCAGGTGTCCACGACCGGGCTCCGCCTCGTTGTCACCTTGATGGCGTTGGCCCTCATTACCCTGGCGCAGCCGGCAATTTCCTGGGCTTTCTCACCCTTCATGCGGAGTGCCGTCACGAAAGCGGCGATCTGGCTGGGGGTAGCATCGCCGTTCATGATCTCCTGCATCACCCCTTCGGCCTCGTCCATGGCCAGGTCCTGCCTCTCTATCAGCCTGGCAATTGCCTCACGTATCATGCCGGTTCCTTCCAACTCTCAGCCAGGCGTACGGCCTCCTCCAGTACCTGGACCTTGTTCAGGGTCTCCTCGTACTCCAGCCCCGGGTCCGAATCGGCCACGATGCCTGCTCCTCCCTGGAGATAGACCGTGTCGCCCACCATCACGATGGTGCGGATAGCGATACAGGTGTCCATGTTGCCATCGAATCCGAAGTAGCCCACGGCCCCGCCGTAGGGTCCTCTCTTCATCTGTTCAAGCTCAGCTATGATTTCCATCGACCGCACCTTGGGTGCCCCGCTTAGCGTTCCAGCAGGGAAGCAGGCCCTCAGGAGGTCGAAGCAGTTGCGGCCTGGATCAAGTTCGCCCTGCACGGAGGACACGATGTGCATTACGTGAGAGTACCTCTCGATGGTCATCAGGACGGGCACCCTCACGGTGCCGAAACGCGACACACGACCTATATCGTTCCGGCCCAGGTCCACCAGCATGGTGTGCTCTGCCCTCTCCTTCGGGTCGGCGAGGAGAGTCTCCATGAGTGCGTTGTCTTCCTCCTCTGTACGCCCCCTGGGCCTGGTGCCGGCGATGGGCCTGGTCTCGGCTATGCCGTCTTCCTGTTTCACCAGCATCTCCGGCGACGAGCCGATGAGTTGGAAGCCGCCGAAGTCCAGGTAGAACATGTAGGGGGACGGGTTGAGCATACGCAGGGCACGGTAGATGGAGAAGGGATCAGCCCAGGTCCTGCGGCGCAGCCTTTGGGAGAGGACGATCTGGAACGCGTCGCCGGCCAGGATGTACTCCTTGGCCCTCTCGACCATGTCGGTGAATTCGGAGCGGGTGAGGTTTGACACCGGCTCCGGGCTGGCCGTGGTCGAGCCGTGGGTCCGGCGCTGGGTATTGTCGGGGAGCGGTCTCTCCAGCTTCTCGACGGTGTTATCCACCTCCTGGCGTGCCCGAGCGTTGCTCACCGCTGCATCGATGCCTGGTTCCGGGTTGGAGACGACCTTGATCTTGTGTTGGACGTGGTCGAAGATGACCAGCGTGTTGTTGAACAGGAACCTCGAATCGGGGAGCTGGAGCTCGTCCTGCGGGCACTGGGGCAGCTTCTCGAAGAAGCCGACTGTGTCGTATCCCAGGTAACCCACGGCCCCGCCACTGAAGCGTGGCAGGCCAGGTATAGCGGGCCTTGCCCGATCGGCCAGGAGGGTCTGGACCAGGTGCAGGGGGTCTCCTGACTCGTGAGTCTCTGTCAATGCAGTGATGGTCGTTCTTCCCTGGCGCTGTACGATCGCCTGGCCGCCCAGGGTCTGCACGTCCAGGTAAGGGTTGGCGCCCATGAAGGAGTACCTGCCGAGCTGCTCGCCCCTCTCGACGCTTTCGAGCAGGAAGCTCGGCGGATTCGCTCCCATCTTGAGGAAGGCGGAGACCGGTGTCTCCAGGTCTGCCGGCAGCTCGCGCAGGACCATGGCCTGTGCGGCTAACCGTGGTCTGTCAGACATTGTCTCGATATGCTCCACGACTCCTTCTCTCTTGGGGGCAAAACAAGAAAGCCCTCTGCCCGGTCAGGGGCGGAGGGCTTTTTCCGCGGTGCCACCCTAATTGGCTGCCGGCAAGGCAACCATCTCTTGCGGGTACGGGATCAGCTTCAGTCCGCTGCTCCTATACCCTGGGCTCTGATAACGGTGCCCCTCCGTCAAAGCCTACTCAGCTATCGCCTTCGGTTTGAAGCTCCCGAGTCCATTCAGCTTCGACGTCGGCATCGGGCTCTCACCTTGCCCCGACTCTCTGTGCCTCGCCTCAAGCCTACTACTCTCGTTCGTCGCCTTTGTCGGTATTCGATTATCAAGTTGTCTATAACACATTGGCGATCACATTGTCAACTTCTGCCGTCGCAGCCCGGCCCCTCCACTCCAGGCACTCTCTTGATTGGGGTGGAACAGCATGGTTGCACTGCCAACCCTGGGTTCTCAAGTCCGCACGGGGTAGAAGTATGGCAGACTGGCATGAGGTGTCAATCTGCCGCGGCATAGCTGCAATATCGATATCGCGCTCCTGGTCTGTCGTACGAACCTGTGTCGAAGCTCACGCGCTGAGCTGGAAAAGGTGATGGCGGTCCCAAAGTAGGATTCCCCTGTCTTTGGCAAAGGAACGCGCCTCCGCGGAGAAGCCGCCCGGGCAGGCCACTACGCCACGTGATCCCGGTTGGGATGCTGGCAAGACTCCGTTCAATTGCCTGACAACGTCCACTCCTGCTGGACTCTGGTAGTTCTTGCACTGGACGTACAACCTGATGTCTCCACCAACACCCTCTGTTCGAGTTGCCAGCAGGTCGATTCCGCCGTCGCATGTCGTAGGAGTTGTTGCCACCGACCACCCTTGACGCTCCAGCAGTGTCTTCACATGCAATTCGAACTCAATCCCGCTCATGCTGGCATAGTCTGGCTGAGCGCCAGACATTGCAGTTGAGGTCTTGGACGGCATTGGGGGTGTCAGGCCGAACAGCCTGAAGAGCTCCTCTGCACTCAAGCGTGTTCTGAGGTCGATTGACACGTCATCGACCAGCTCAGCAAAGAGGAGTTGTTTCGTTTTCAGGATTTCGTCGATTCGTTCCTCGATTGTCGCCTCGCACACGTACTTGTAGACGGTGACAGGGTAAGACTGTCCCATTCTGTGGCTCCGGTCTTCGGCCTGCTTCTCAACCGCCGGATTCCACCAGCGATCGAAGTGAAAGACGTAGGATGCCTCTTGTAGGTTCAGTCCCTGCCCGCCAGATCGGAGGGACAACACAAGTACCTTGTGGTGTGGGTTATCCTTGAATGCCTGGATGACCGACTCCCTGCGGGGCGAGGCAAGAGACCCGGTGTATGTGAGAGGATTGAACTCCGCCAGCGCGGAGGCTATTGCCTGCACTCCAAAGGGACGCTCAGTGAACTGCGAGAAGATGAGGGCCCGATGGCCTTCGCTCACGAGTGTCCCCAGGCGATCTCGAACGTCCTCCAGCTTGGCCGATTGCCCCGTGGTGGGACAGAAGTTGCATATCTGTTTCAACCTGAGTATCAACTCCAACACATTCTGCACCCGAATCTGGTCTCCCATTTCGTGGAGCTGGAGAATACCCTGTTCTTCTGCTTTCCTGTAGCTCTCGCTCTGCGGACCGTTCAGGGGCAGTGTGACCTGGTTGACCGTCTTGGGGGGGAGGTGCTGCAATACTTGTGTCTTCTTGCGGCGTAGCTGTACCTCGCGGTGCCTTTCCCTGACCACGGATTCCGATCGGCAGTGGGCCGGGCTTTCGTCCTGGTCAAGAGGAGATACAAACTCCAGAATTGAGGCGAGATCATCCACTCGGTTCTCCAGAGGCGTCCCCGTGAGGGCCCAGGCTCTCCTGCGAGGAACAAGTTTGCACTTCTGGGTGACCTCGGCCTCGCGGTTCTTGATCTGCTGTGCCTCATCGAGGACCACTACGTCCCAGGTCTGTCTACGCGGGGGGGACAAGGGGTTGCTAGTGAGATCGGACCGCAGGGTCTCATAGGAAGTCAGATAGATGTGTGCCGGCGAGTCCCACTGGAAAGCCCGTTCAGATGGTCGCCCATGTACTGTCGAAGTACGCAATTCAGGTGCCCATCTTCGGATCTCCCGCCTCCACTGTAGCACCAGGGAAGCTCGCACCACCAGCAGAATCCTTTCTATCTTCCTTTGAACGATGAGAATGCGGAGCGCCGCGATTGTCTGAATGGTCTTGCCCAGCCCCATGTCATCGGCGAGGAGCAAGGCGTTGCTGGACATCAATGCCTGGACGCCCTCGATCTGGTAGGGCAACAGCGTACCGGGCCATTCGAGTGGACCACGCGGCCATGCCAGGAGGTCTGTAGGCAACTGCAGCAGGTAGGCCAGCCGCCTTGCCAGCGACGGTCTCGGGTCTGCCTCATGAGTGGGCGATGTTGAATGCGTTACTCCATGCCCCGCACGGTCATCCGTCATGCTTCCGTCGAATGTCCGAGGCCGATACTCAGGATCCGCCAGTGCTCCAGCCAGAGCCACGCTTCCCGGTACGTTACTCACGATTCCGATGTGCGCGGTGGGGATGCGCTGCGCCTCTGTGACTGTTGGCGCTGTCACCAAAGTGGCCCCGCGACCAGCAGTGGCTTGCAGATACTGCGTTGCAGGAGCATGAAGTTGGATCGCCGGAATCGAAAGCTTTGCAGCAGTACGGGCCTTCACTTGAACAGCACGACGGAACAGCCCCAGCCAAGGAGCATTTGGCATGGGGCCGTTGCTGTCCGTGACCCACCAGCGAGGCTCACGATCCATCCCCTATGCTCCCTGTGTTGCTGCTTCCCTCGTCTGCGTAGACTTCGGCCAACCCCACGAGTGCCCTGTCGAAAGGCTCAAGTAGAAGGCCGCGGGCAGTCAGGCGATTGAACAAGTGGTACTCGACGGAATCATCGGCGGGCTTGGCCGGAAACCAGAACAGGTGCAGCGGCTGAGGTTGCTCCAGCGGCACTTGGACCTCCAGCGAAGAATGCGGTATTGCCTTCAGGGCGGAAGCGATACGGCAAACTGGGACTGACAAGTGGATGTCGTTGCAGAACAGCTCCCAGCCCACTTCCTCGGCCAGGCAGACAACAAGGCGGGGGGTCTTCCGGCAGACTGTAAGGAGAGACGTGGTCAGTTTGCGGATGGCGTGCTTCCGAATGTCGTCTTGTCGCCACAAGAAGGTGGTGGGGACTTCGACCGAATTGTAGGAGAATTCGAGTGGCTCCCCGCGAGCGTTGATCAGAAACAGCGCCCCTCTGAATCTGCCGGCGTCATCGGAGGTCTGGACACACAGGTACGCGGCAGAGCCAAGCTCCTCGATCTCCTCGGCGTCGCGAAAAGGCACCGGCATGACCTTCACCTCTGCGCTTGCCAGAGAGGCTTCATCCTAGCCTTCTGCATTGTCATGGGACGGCTTCTCCAGGTCCGGCAGTTCCGAGTAGTCCTGCAGGAGCTCTGCTATTTCTGTCTCAGGTGTGTAGTCCGGGTAGAGGCGCTTCAAGTCCCACTCATTGATCCAGCGTTTCACGTGCTGCCTGATCCGAGCCGTTCTATCGGGGGCTATGTACTCGTCAGGGGGTGCCCAACCGTAGGCGCTGGCGTAAACGGCGCGCACTTTGTCATATATCTCATGAATGGTCGCCTCGGTTGGACTTTCGAGAAGCATTTTGTCCTGCCGGATGATCCTCATCCCGCGCTCCACTTGTCCTGCCAGGTACAGGTCTTCATCACCTCCTCCGGATCGAAGCCTGCCCGGGATCTTCTCCTCGTCGTTGCGTTGATCAAGGACAACGCTCTCAAAGTCTGACGTGATGGACAGAACCGTGGTAAGCCCGGGGATACCATCTCCTTCAAGCTTCCCCATTAGACGGGCGATCGCGGCATAGGACTTAGCCCTCTGCCTGAGAGAATACCGCGAAATGAGTTCAATCTCATCAATCAGGATCACCCACCCGGCAAAGCCTGCAGCGGCCATCAATCGCGGAGCGAACTTATAGCGCTGCAAGGCCAAGTCCTTGGCCGACACCTTGTCGATCTTGTACGTCACCAGCTCTCCGAGCTCATTGAGCCAACCGCGCAACTCCCCGACGCCCATCTTGCTTCCTGACCAGAATCGTATGATGCGGTCCGATATCTCAGGATTTCGGTCACCCTTCCCTCGTTGAAACACGAACACCGTGGCAGGGAACCGTGTACTCAATTCGTTATCTGGACGATTAACCCACCTGTAGAATTCGGCATACTCGGCGCTGTTGAAGTCAAGCTTGTGAGCTACGGCAACCAGGGCAGCGTCGGTGCGTCCGGGCACCTTGGCACTCTGTACTGCCGCATTGTAAACCTTGGCGGGGTCATATAGCGGAGTTTCCTTGCTAACTACAACTTTGCTGCAAACGAAGTTATTCTCGATGGCGATGTGCTGGAGATACTCCAGCACATGGGACTTGCCTGCCCCGAAATCTCCGGCAATGATTGAACCCACCGCATGGCGCCCCTCATGAAGTCCCTCCCGCGCTTCGTGTAGTTGTCTCCTGAACCTCTCCTCGATGGCTGGCTGTGAACTACCCAAGGCCTGGACAGCATCACGGTTGGGCACTCCGGCTCGCAGAGCCTCCACAGCACGCCAACTGCTCACCTGGTCGTCTGTTCTCATCGCGGGCCTCCTGGTAGGTCCCCAGGTGCTTCTTTGCAGAGGCGTATCAGGGACGACAGCGGATTCGGGCGCTCGCGGTCCCGCACGTCATCCCAGATGCGTAGACGCAGAGCGTCGTACGCGTGCAGGCCCCTCCGTTCATCTGGAAGGAGAAAGCTTGGAGGGGCAACAACAAGGATGAGAGCAAACCCAAGTTCGTCCGTGCCGTCGATGAACTGCCTCAACACCTCGTAGCCGTCTAGAACTGCGGGTGAACTGTAATAGATCGTTCCGTCAGGCTGGCTTGGCTTCTTGGCTTCAATGAGGCGGGATATGTCGAGAGTTAGAACCATCCCTGCCTTTCCGACGATATGAAGCCAGCGAAAGAGGGAGAACAGCATGTGACGGCCATTGTGGCGACCGATCTTCTGGAAAATGAGGGCGCTCTTCAATGCTGAGATCAGACGCAAGTCCCCCCGGAGCCAGTCCTTGACACTGTCAGGTATGCTTGGCTGCACGTCGCCTGGGTCGAGTTGTGCTTGGCAGAGCCTGAGCATCGCTATTCGGAACTCCTGAGTCATGGCGTAGTCTCTGAAGATGCGGTCTGTCATCCTGCTGTTCATGGCGGCCCGCATCTCCCCAATGCCAAGGCCGTTCAGACGTGCCACTTCAGCGAGGCTGAAGTCACTCTGGGCTTCGGGAACCAGATAGTTACTCTCCAACAATGTCAAACTAAGGAAGTCGTAGGCGAGGCTGTCCCAGTCGAGCTGCTTGGCCAAGGCATGAAATACCTTATCGATCATGTGAATCTTTGTGTTTGATGCGTCCAGCGCAACGAACACGTAGCCACTGGCCTCGGCTGCCTTCTCCAATTCATACATCAAGAGCTCCTGGGTCGGCCTGTCTTGCGGTACCGCGAATTTGACGGCCGCACCACCGCGTTTGACGTAGTCCTCCAGGTACTCCCTGCGGAGCACATCCAGCCAGTCGTTCACCTGCATCATTGTCGCCATTGCTGCTACTCCCTCGCAGGTTGGGTGAAGCAGATGCCGTAGTAGCGCTTCTCTTCACCAGTGTCTGTGATCACACTGAGCGTTCGGCTTGGCGTCTTGGTGCTTGTGCTGGCGGGAAAACTCACCCTGGAGCCCGTTCGCGTGGTGTCGACACCGCTGCGATGAAGCAGGTAGACGTCGCGGGCGAACTCTTGCTTGGTGTAGTCCCTGGCTTGCCCGGGCAACATGGTGAGCAGATCGTACAGGTCCATCAACGGCACGACGGGGGCTATCAGTTCCCTGCGTCTCATAGCCACCGCCTTTGTGTATGCCTTGTGCAATGCCTCCAGCAATGCCTCCGGCTTGAAAGAGGGTGGCTTGCGCTGCAATTCCTTGAGGCGAGTGACCAGCACCGAAGGGCGAATGCGGGCTTCTCGCTTCCTGTCGATGTACACCGCTCTGTCGCTCGGAGAGATGCGCAGCAATGCCGGGTAGGAGTAGAGCCGATCGTCACGCTCGAATATGCTGAGCCCGATCTCTTGGGCCTTGGCAATAAGCTCTTGGGCATAGAGGCCCTCCGCTAGATAGTGTTGCTCATCAAAGTCCCAACCTTCCTTGCTGTTGACGAACTGCTGTCGTAGAGCCGATATGGCCTTGTCTGCCGCGTCGACTGAAGAATGGATTTCTCGCAGGTCCCCCACTCTCGCGGCTGTACGCAACCTTCTTAGACATCGAGTCAAGGAATTGGCTGCCTTCAGCGTTGCCTCTGCATCCGCCTCGGTTCTGGCCAGGGTTTGCTCCAGTCCTTGTCCGTAGGTGTTTCCCACGTCACCTCCTTCAACGTGGCTTCGTCGAGGGAACATCGACTTGCCATTGCGATTACGCCACGGAATTTTTGAATCTGGGTGGGCAGGACTCGGGTGACCTGTCAAGGTGGATACTATTGCAACGATTAGTCAATGTCAATTGCGTGTTCTTGGTGCCGGGTGTGCCGTGCCGTGGGAGAGATAAATCTCCGATCGTGGTATACTACTAGACTGGTGGGTGCATACCCCCAAGCGTAGATTCAAATCAGAAAGGTTCAGTACCAGGGTATGAGTCAAACCAGGAAAGTGTTGAAGGAGATAGCGGCTGGCGAAACGTATGCAGCACTCCAGGCTGCGGTGGAGCAGGGCGACTACGAAGGCATGTTCGATAGCTACATGGCCATCTGGGAGCAAATCGGGCGAGGGAGGTCGGGCATAGAGGAAGGCATCGAGAACCTCTCGGTTCAGAACAAGGACGAGCACAGGGACAAGTTCTCACAGGCTTTCGATGGGGCTGTGGAGCGGATGCTGCCCGCCTGGTATGAAGTGGAGCAGCGCCTGCAGGCTGGTTACGCCAAGTGGAAAGTGATGGAGGGGGAGGTTTTCGGCTTCGGGAAGAAGGGCGATCCCCTGGTAAGGACTCCGGAGGGCGTTATAGTTGTGCTCAAAGGCTCGGGGCTTCAGGCTGGAGACCGGACGCGGTTCAGGGTGTTGCAGGAAGCTGAGAAGATGAGCTTTGGCAGGGTGTTCGAGCTCACCCGCCAGTCCTTCTATACGGTCATGACGCAGGAGACCCACGACAGGATCCAGGCGTTGGTGGACGAGGTGGATGCGCGTGTTGGTGGTGTCTCAGGACCTGTTGACGAAGTGCCGCCCTCTGAGCTGGCAGAACTGTTGCAGAGACTGGAGGAGATCAGGAAGCTGGCCGCCAGCCTCCGGGCCAGGGAAAAGGATGCTGCCCTGGCCAAGGTAGTGAGATATCGCCAGCGGCTGCTCTCCGGTGTGGGCAAGAGCATCGTGTTTGACCTCATCTCCAAGCGGGAGGAAGTGGAGATAGGCAGCTTCTACCCTGATGGCGGCGAAGAGAAGGCCAGCGCCATGTCAGCTCTCGGCCTCTTCCGCCCTCGTGGCTATGATGAGGTCGGCAAGAAGCTGCTCCCGGACAGCGAGCCTGAGAAATACCAGGAGATGCTGGAAAACATGAAAGAGCAGGTCGACTCCATGGACAGGGCAATGGAGTTCCTTGAGTTCAAGTCGGCCATGGACGACGTCTATCCCAAGGCCAAGCGGTACCTGGAGCGCATGGACCGTTTCTTCAACAACCTTGCCTTGAGGGCGGACCGGGTGACCAGTGCCCTTTCCCGACACGATGTGGTTGACGTGGTGGAGCTCAGGTCGGCGATCGAGAGCGCATTCTCGGAGCAAGTCGTCTTCGCGGAGTTGCGCCGGGCCTTTCGGAGTTCAAAGGAGCTGCTTTCCCTCAGGGCTGCCCTGGCGGATGTCAACCGTAGCCTGGGCGATGAGGAGAGCGTTGTTGCGGAGACAGCTTTCCGCCCCTATCTGCGACACAAGGTGGCGGAGGCCTTTGCAGCCGAGACTTCCAGCAAGCGCTAGCGCCGGCCTTCAGGGAAGAGGCCGGGGACCAGCCAACTGCTGTCCCCATCCACGAGGCGTCGTATATCGTGACCCCGTGCCGGCATCTGGCCAGCGCTGCCCTGTGCCCTTCTTGCACCCGGCCTCCCGTTTGCCTGGCCTCCTGGCCCGATGATACAATTTCAGACAGATTGCGCTTGCAGAACAGCTACGTTCTAGGATGATATGGAATCCCGTGCTGGCCGCGTATGATCGGCAGCGGAAGCCGCTCTTCTTCCGGTGCCCCGCATTGTTGCTCACAGGATCACGCCCTACCCTGATGATGTGGCCGGTTCGCGATGGCGTGCGGAAGGAGGTTTAATTGGCCAACAACGATTTTGACAAGTTTCTGGGATCTCAAGACTACGTGACGGACGAAGCACTGAGGAACGCCGTCAATGTGTCGATTGCCTTGAAGAGACCCCTGCTGGTGAGAGGCGAGCCGGGGACCGGCAAGACGATGCTGGCGCACAGCATTGCCAAGGGCCTGGGCAAGCACCTCCTCATATGGAACATCAAGTCCACTACCAAGGCCCAGGAGGGATGCTACGTCTATGACACCGTGCAGAGGCTGAACGACAGCCGGTTCGGCGACAAGGATGTATCGGACATCGGCCACTACATCAAGCTGGGCAAGCTGGGCGAGGCTTTCGCCTCCAGGGAGCAGGTGGTCCTTCTCATTGACGAGGTTGACAAGGCCGATCTGGAGTTCCCTAATGACCTGCTCAACGAGTTGGACGAGATGAGCTTCCACATTCCTGAGACAGGCGAAACGATCGAAGCCACCCACCGGCCCGTAGTTGTCATAACCAGCAACGCGGAGAAGGAACTGCCGGATGCGTTCCTGAGAAGGTGCATATTCCACTACATCGCTTTCCCCGACCCGCCACTCATGGAGGACATCGTCAGGGTGCACTTCCCCAAGATACAGGACAACCTGCTTCGCGAGTCCATCAAGACCTTCTACCTCCTGAGGCAGGTCGATGAGTTCAAGAAAAAGCCCTCGACGTCGGAGCTGATTGACTGGATACAGGCGCTGATAGCTGGCGGCATACCTCACGATCGGATTGCCAAAGAGGTGCCCTTCGTGGGGACCCTGCTCAAGAAAGAGACTGACCACGACTTCTTCATGGTCCAGCACATGGGGAGAGGGCGGCCGGCGCGGCGCGGAGACGTATACCGGATGATGTACTAGGGACGGTCATCGTTGCAGCATGTTCACTGATTTCTTCTTTCTCCTGAAGCAAAGGAAGGTGCCGGTCTCCATCACCGAGTGGATGACCCTGATGGAGGCGCTGTCGGAAGGACTCATCACCAATCTGGATGAGTTCTACTATCTGGCCAGGGCCATACTGGTCAAGAACGAGGCCTACTTCGACGAGTATGATGTCGCCTTCCAGCATTACTTCAAGGGCATTGAGATGCCGGCGGACATGCAGGACCAACTCATGGAGTGGCTCAGCGACGGCAAGAGGCTGGAGGACATCATCCGCCACGCCGGCGATGAATTCGACATGTATGACCTGGAAGAGCTGATGCGGGAGTTCGAGAAGCGGATGGCGGAGCAGACGGAACAGCATGACGGCGGCAACTACTGGATCGGCCGGGGAGGTACCAGCCCCTTCGGTCATTCAGGCACCCACCCTGCCGGGGTCCGGATCGGTGGTGAGTCGAAGGGGAGGGGAGCGATCCAGATTGCCTCCGAGAGAAGGTTCCGCAACTACCGCAACGATCTGACCCTGGACGTACGCCAGATCAAGATGGCCCTCAGGGCTTTGAGGCAGCTCAACCGCATTGGCCCGGAGGATGAGCTTGACCTTGACGAGACGATCGATGCCACGGCCAAGAATGCCGGTGACATCGAGATGCGTTGGAGGAGAAGCCGGAGGAACGCGGTCAAGGTGGCGCTGTTCATGGACACAGGCGGGTCTATGGAGCCCTTCATCGATGTCTGCAGCCGCCTGTTCTCTGCGGCGCACTCCAGTTCGCACTTCAAGGACCTCAAGTACTACTACTTCCACAACTGCGTGTACGAGAATGTGTACCAGGACGTGGAGCACGAGGAGGAGGTGAGCACCGAGTACCTGCTGCACACCATGGAGCCCGACTACAAGCTCATAATGGTGGGAGACGCCCGGATGGCCATGTCTGAGCTGACGGCGAAGTACGGTGCCATTTACTACTACCATCGCAACGAGACGCCGGGCATCATGTGGCTCAAGCGTATCGCCGACCACTTCACTCACAAAGTCTGGATGAACCCGGAAGAGCCTCGGTTTTGGAATCATCCCACCGTGCAGATGATAGACAGGCTGTTTCCCATGCACGAACTCACTCTGGAGGGAGTGGGCGAGGCAATGAAGACCCTCACCCGCAAGAGGTAGGCCGCCCGGGCGAAATCCCAAATCCCAAGCACCAAATCACAGACAATTTGTCATGACCCGTTGTGTCACCAGCGAACGGTGAAAATGGCCCGACGAGGTCATTTTCTAGGTAATATCAAAGCTCCAAGCACCAGACAGGTTCGGCGTTGGCCTTTGGCTTGTGCCCCCATTCACGATTCCCCTAATCCACCATCTATCAAGCATGCTGGAAAGGGCAACTCCTTCGCCCGGCGGGTGCTCAAGAAACACCTTGGGGCCAACCTGTTAGATCGTGTATGGAGGATTTCCCTCTCCCTTGACGGGAGAGGGTTAGGGTGAGGGTGATCCCTTCCCTCTGACTCGCTTCCACCGGGGGTAGGGACGACCGGGGGCTCCAAACCCCCGGCACAAAGTCCCAGACAATACCAAAGCTCGAAGCACCAAACGGGTTGGGGCTATCGAGGTCCGGCCATTCCGGTTTCTGCGGGGCGCTGCTGGCACCACGAAGGCATGAGAGTGACGTGTCTCGCCGACGATGACATCCGTGGTTGGGTGGGCTGGGGCCACCTGCTCCAGCCAGGGGTACATCCGGGCACAAAGGCTCTACCTTGCCCGCCCATCACCTTCGTCACATCAACCGCCCGCCCCACTCCTCCACGAACCGGTAGCAGAAGGTCCTTACCTCCCAGACCTGCTGCTCCCGCAGGCATTCTTCCTCGAAGAGCTCCGCCCCTATCCTCCGCTTGAGGTCGTCCACCCCGGCGATCATCCCCTTATCGGCCATGTACTCCTTCAGTGCGTCCAGACGGCTGTGGAGGTCCTTCACCCGGGTATCGGTGTTGCAGCAGTTGTTGCTGATGTCAAGTATTATTCTGAAGCAGTTGGCCAGCCGCTGAGCTTCCCCTGCCGGATGCCGCCGCGACAGCTCCGACTCCAGCCTGAGCTCCCGCACCAGCCTCTGCAACTCCTCGGAGGCAGGGGCGGCATCGATCCGCACCTCCATTTCCGTGTTCCCTATCTTGATGACGGAGCCGTCCTTGACCTGCAACGCGGCGCTGCCCTTCTTCTTGACCCACTCCGGCAGGAGCCGGTCGTTGACCATTGTGCCGTTCAGGCTCCCCAGGTCGCGGACCATCAGCATGCCGCCTTCCAGGTAGACTGCAGCATGCCGTCTGGAGGCCATGGCATCCTGCACACCCAGGGGGGTCTCCTTGCCCTCCTGCCTCGCCACCAGCTCCCAACCCGTGTCGGCACGACCTATCTCAAGGCCCCCCTCGACCGCAAACTCGGCCGCGGGCCCCTTGCTGTTTCGCAGTTTCAGGTACGCCTTCATGTTCCCTACATCCCCTTCATCACCTGCTCCAGCCTGTCGGCGAAGACATACATGGACTTGAACCGGTTCTCTTTCCGCTTGGCCATGGCCTGCAGCGCCAGTTCGTCCAGGACCTCGGGTACCTGGCTGCTCACCCGGCTGGGCCTGGGCGGGGGATCGCTGAGCACCCTGGGGATCACCGTGCCCGGCTCGGAACCCGCAAAGGGCAGCATCCCGGTGAGCATTTCGTACAGCAGCACGCCCATCTGGTAGATGTCCGTCCACCAGCCCACCGACCCGAACCTGGAGGTGGCCAGTTGCTCCGGGGCAGAGTAAGCCAGGGTCCCCTTGAACCCGACGCTGCTCATGGAGGCATCCAGCAACACCCTCCCCAGGCCCCAGTCGGTCAGCCTCGGGGCGTTGGCGTTGTCGAAAAGCACGTTCTCTGGCTTGATATCGCGGTGGATGACCCCGTACTGGTGGGCGGTCCCCACCGCCTCCATCAGCTTCAGGACTATGGCCAGGCACTCCTTGCACGCCAGCCCCTGTATCCGGTCCCTGAGCGACCCGCCGCTCATGTACTCCATAGCAATCCAGGGACAGGGCACCGTACCGTACTCGTACAGGCGCACTATGTTGGGCACATCCTGCTTGGTGAGCTTGCTCCAGAGCTCTGCCTCGCCCAGGAAGTCCTTGGCTTCTATGGTCTCGTACTGCGACATCCTGGGTATCTTGACGGCCACCGCCAGCCCCTCCAAGTCCCGTCCCAGGTACACATCGGCGAACCCACCCGACCCGATCTTCCTCTCCAGCGTGTAGTTGTCCAGTTGGGGCAGCGGCCACACGCCCAGCTGTGCCTCGGCCAGGGTCTGTTGCACCGCCACGCCGCTTCTCACCTTCAGCCAGAACCTCTGCACGCCGGAGTAGTCCTTGCCGGCCATGTCCCTGTAGCGCACTTCCACGTCGAGCGGTATGTCCCCGGCATCCTTCGGCTTCAAACCTATGTTGAGCATCTTCCTGCCACCGGCCTCCAGACTGTCAACCGGGGGCAGCCACTTGACCTCCACCTCTGGGGAGAACTTGAGCTCAACGCTCTGGGCTGGCGCCTTCCCCTGGTTGATCACTCCCAGTTCCACGGACTTCCACTCCCCGGGCCGGTAGTCCTCCACGTCCAGCTCCACCACTACCTGCGGTTTTGCCGACCTCTCTGCTCTGGCCGCAAGCTCTCCGGCCCTGCTGGCCAGGTTGGCAGCCAATTGATAGTCCTTCCGCTCGTACGCCTCACGGGCCTGGCGCAGCAGGTCCTCGGCTTCAGCGACATCGAGTCCTGCCGACCTGGCACGGCCCACCGCCGTGCCGGCAGACTCAAGGGCTTTTCTGGCCTTTTCTTCAACGGTGGCTGCCTCCTTCAGCGAAGCCTGGTACTCTGCCACCTTCTGCCTCAGGGCCTTGAGCTCGGCCTCCACCTCCTCCACCTGCGGTATGGACTTCAGTTTGCCCCGGATCGACTCTATCTCCGTGGCGAATACGTCACGGGGCGCGTCCAGCGCCTCAAGCTCCTTCTCGGCCTTTCTGAGCCTATCGACCCTGGCCCTCAGTTCCTTGTGGGACCACTTGGGTTTGTCACTGGCAGCCATTCTTGTCACGTCCTGGTTGTACGTCAGCAAGAGCCATATCTATCACACACTGGCGGGAAACCCGGCTCTGTTGTTCGTTCATCGTTGATCGGTTGCGCTGCTGGTCTCGTTGATCGTCCTTCGGTTGCGTTCTCCCACCCGCAATCCCCCAACCGATAACCGTATACCGTGACGAGCCGCGCAACCGCAACCGTTTGCCGTGTACCCCGTAACCACAAGAGCCTCGCAACCGATGACTGCATAACGAACCACATCCTGTCTCTCGTAGTCCTTCAAAGCCCGCTTGTGAAGCAGGACTTCATACATTGCTCTTCCGCCACGCTACGTAGTCTCCTTCGCGGAATTGGCCGTCATTCCAGTCCCGATCCGCTTCCTCCAACTGGGCCATCAGTTCCTTGTCGCCCAGTATCTCCTGTGTCTCCTTCCACGCCTGTCTATCCCTCAGGTACTCGATGTAGTCCAGCACGGCGCTGAGTCGAGACAGGGAAAGCTCATCCAGAGCCTTGGTGATTCTCTCTTTGTATTCCACACGGTTTCTTGCCACGATCCCATCCTCCTTGGGCGTCTATTCACTCAGCTTCCATTATACCTTGACCGATAACCGTGTACCGTGACGAGTTGCGCAACCCCAACCGTGATTCGTCCGTCGTTGATCGGTTGCGCCGCTGGTTTCGTGTTTCGTTGATCGGTTGCGTCATCCCACCGCCCCCACCGTAACCCCTACGAGCATCGCAACCCCAACCGTTACACGAGCACCCAAACCCCTACGAACTGCGCAACCCCAACCGTCCAACGACCCCCCCCCTACCACCGGAACCCCTCGTCCTTCCATTGTTGTACTTCCTTGCGGCGGCGCGTGCCCAGCCAGACGGACACCGCGACAATGACCAGTAACACAAACGCCGCCCCGGCGCTGGCCAGTATCCACCAGTTGTCCCTGGCCCATTCAGCGATCCTTTCGGTGATGGACTTGCCTTCGTCCCCGCCGTCTACCACGCCGTTGCCGTCACCCTCATTGATCATCACCGCCCACGTGCTCAGACGGTCGGTGGACGCGCTCACGGTCCCATCCGTTGCGTTGTATTCCGTGTCCAGCGGAACCCATTCCCCTGAAGCCTGGTCCCATCGACACAGGGTCAGACAGCTTGGGTCACCATCTGCGGCTGAAACATCGGCGCTGGAGCACTTCACGGTTATGGTGACCGGTTGGGCCAGGGTACCGATCCCCTCAATGGTGAACACCGTGTTGCCCAGCCTGAAGCCTGATGGTGCCGCTGAGGGGACGTCTGTCGCTGTCTTCACAGTAACCGTCACCTGGGTGTCAACACCGAGAGCGCCCGCAGGGATGGCGATGGTTATTCCGCTATCCGGCAGCTCCACGGTAGCTCCGGCGGGACCGATTGTGAACGGTACCCCGGAAGATGCAGCGGTAGTGAAAGACGTCTCCTCCGACCACTCGGACCAGATGCCCTTGTCGTCCTGGTGCCTGACTCGCCAGTAGTACCTTGTGGCCTGACTCAGGGCTCCTTCCGGCAGATTGACGTATGTCAGGTATGAGCTGTCGGTGCCACTGTCGAAAACGGGACCCGAGTAGTCGCCGGCCACGGCGCTTAGTTGCCACCGAGAAGCCGAGTGGGTGTCGCCAGCGTTGGGGTCGGAGAAATCGGAGGACCGCAGCCTGGTCGTCGGACTCACCCCCGTGGCTCCATCCTCGGGTGACACGTTTTCTGGCTGGTTGGGTGGGGTGCTGGCAGCGCTCTGGGTTGTGAAAGATGTCTCTGCCGACCATTCTGACCAGGCACCGTGGTTGTCCTGGTGTCTGACGCGCCAGTAGTAGGTCACGTTGTTGTTCAGTGTTTCCGAGGGTATGGTGATGGTGGTCAAGTTCGACATGTCCGTGCCACTGTCGTAGACCGGGCTGGAGTAGTTACCAGACGTCTCGGTGATCTGCCATTGTGAGGTGGCGTGAGTGTCCCCCAAATCGAGGTCTGTGAAAGCCGAGGACGTCAGACTGAGAGTCACAGGGACGCCCGTCGCTCCATCGGACGGAGAAATGTTAGTGGGTTGACTTGGCAGATTGCTTACTCTGGTCAATAGCACATCAAGACCGCCAGCACCGTAGGACTTTGTGAATCCTGCCAGGACATAGCCACCATCAAGCGTCTGCTGAACATCACTACCCGCATCGTACTCTGGACCACCAACGGTCAAGCTCCACAACTCGTTCCCAATGGAATCCGTCTTGATCAGCCACTGGTCGCAATCGCCGGCGCCATAGGAAGTCGTCGTTCCTGCAACAATATAGCCACCATCGGAAGTCTGCAGAATGGTGCCCCCGCTGTCGTCGGCGGATCCGCCAAAGATCGCATCCCATTGCTTATCTCCGCTGGAATCCACCTTGATGAGCCAGAGGTCGTTTCCGCCAGCCCCGTAAGATGTTGTTGACCCGGATATGATGTACCCCCCATCAGCGGTCACTTGTACACAACCGCCTTCCTCGTCCTCTGAGCCCCCAAAGGTCTTGGCCCATTGCAGGTTCCCGCTCGAATCTGTCTTGAGGAGCCAAATATCCTGTCCCCCATTGCCGTATGATTCAGTGTACCCTACTATGACGTAGCCAGCGTCCGAGGTCTGACACACATAGTTCGCCCAGTCCTTGGCAGTGCCCCCGAAAGTCCTGCTCCATTTCTCCTCGCCGGCCGAATCGGTCTTGAGCAACCATATGTCGCCCGCGCCGAGCCCGTAGCCGGCGTTTGCCATTCCTACAGTGATATATCCCCCGTCAGAGGTCTGTTGCACGCAATAGCCCCAGTCGTCCCCTGACCCTCCGAATACCTTGCTCCACTGCTGGTATCCATTGGCGTCGGTCTTGACGAGCCAACGATTGTAGCCACTAGGACCGTAGGACGCCGTCATCCCCAGCATGATGTACCCGCCATCGGCAGTCTGTCTCACTGAGTAGATGTAGTCTCCATGCTCGCCGCCATAGGTGTTGCTCCACTGCTGGTTCCCGTCCGAGTCCGTCTTTACCAGCCAACCATCGAAATGCCCAGCGCCGGACGATGCAGTCCTTCCTGCAAGGACATAGCCCCCGTCTGACGTCACTCGTACATCCCAGCAGTAGTCATCCTCTGAGCCCCCGAAGGTCTCGTACCACAATACCTGGGGTAGGACCTTGGTCATGAACGAGGTCTCTACCGACCAACCGGACCAAGCCCCGTGGTTGTCCCGGTGCCTCAATCTCCAGTAGTACGTTTCGTTGTTTTCCAGGTTCCCCGCTGGGATGGTGATTTGGGTCAGGTTGGAGCCATCCACCCCGCTGTCAAACACCGGGCTGGAGTAGTCCCCCGACGTCGCGGTGATGTGCCACTGAGAAGCAGCATGAGTATCTCCTGCGTCTGGGTCGGAGAAGGCGGAGGAGTGGAGGGTGGGAGTCAGGCTGATGCCGGCGGCCCCGTTGGAGGGCGAGACGTTGACCGGCTGGCCTGGGGGGCTGTTGGGCGCCGGCCCGGTGGTGAAGTCCCACACCGGCCCCTCCGTGGTGGCCCCGTGGTTGTCCTGGGCCACGACCTTCCAGTAGTAGTGAGTGCTGTAGCTCAGCATGCCCGGATTGTAGGTCGTACCTGTCTGGTCGTTGGACACGAGCGTTGTCGGGTCCGCGTCCGTGCCGAAGTAGACGTCATACCTTACCGTGTCGCCCGCATCCGGGTCTCCGCCTGTCCAGGTGAGGTCGGTGTCAACGGCCACGCCCGTCGCCCCGTCTGCAGGGGAAGGGGCGCTTGGGGTGTAGGGAGAGCTGTTGGGCGGAGCCTGGGTGGTGAAAGATGTTTCCACAGACCATTCAGACCAAGCCCCATGATTATCCTGGTGCCTGACATGCCAATAGTAGGTGGTGCCATAGCTGAGTTGCCCGGCGGGGATCGCAATCGAAGTCAGGTGTGAGGCATCCTCCCCGCTGTTGTAGGTGGGGCTGGAGTAGTCACCGGAGGTGCTGGTGATCTGCCACTGAGAGGCCGCATGGGTGTCCGTGACATCGACATCTGAGAACACAGAGGACTGAAGGGCAGGTGTCAGGCCTACTCCCATGGCGCTGTCGCTGGGTGAGGCGTTGACTGGCTGGCTCGGAGGCTCGTTCTCGCCGATGGCATAGAGCTTGTTGTCAAAAGAACCTACATATATGGTGCCGTCAGCCCCTATGGCTGGGGACGATTTCATACAACCTCCGGTGGTATAGGTCCACTTGAGAGAGCCGTTGGGGTTCAGGGCATAGAGTTTGTTGTCCCAGGAACCACCTACGTAAATCGTGCCGTCAGCCCCTACGGCTGGAGAACAATCGATTTCCCTTCCAGTAGTGTAAGTCCACTTGAGAGAACCGTCAGGGTTTACGGCGTGGAGCTTGTCATCCCAAGAACCTACATATATCGTCCCGTCAGCCCCTATAGCTGGCGAGGAATCATCTATGTCACCGCCTGTGGCGTAGGTCCACTTCGGTGAGCCATCCGGGTTTACAGCATGGAGTTTGTCATCGCACGAGCCTATGTACACGGTACCGTCGTTTCCTATGGCAGGGGAAGAGATTATGGAACCAGCGGTAGTGTAGGTCCATTTGAGGGAACCGTCAGGGTTGATTGCGTAGAGGTTGCCGTCCCAGGAACCTACGTATATGGTGCCATCGGTACCAATTGCCGGTGAAGACCTGACCCTGTCTTCGGTGGCATACATCCACCTCAACGAGCCATCAGGGTTGATTGCGTAGAGATTGCCGTCCTGAGAACCCACATAGATGACGCCGTCAGTCCCTATGGCCGGCGACGAGTATAGTATTTGGTCGCCCGTACTGTAGGTCCACTTCGCAGAACCGTCCGCGTTTATGGCATGGAGCTTGTTGTCTGTGGAGCCGATGTATACGGTCCCGTCGGTAGCTACGGCTGCTGAAGACTGGATCTCGTTTCCTGTGGCATAGCTCCATCTCAGGGAAGCATCGGCGTTCAGTGCATAGAGCTTGCCGTCATACGAACCCACATATACAGCCCCGTCGGGTCCCAAGACTGGTGATGAGTAGATGCTGTCCCCTGTACTGTAGCTCCATTTCACACCAGGTACGGCAGGCCCGCTATAGGCGCTTTGACCGGTACGCTGCAGATTTCCCTGGAACATGGGCCACGGGGTGTCGGCAAGGGGGTTGGTAGTCATGAAACCTGTCTCCTCTGACCAGTCCGACCAGGCACCGCTGCTGTCTTGATACCTGACATGCCAGTAGTAGGCGGTGCCATAGGACAGGGTGCCTGACAGCAGAGTGATGCTGGTCAGATTGGAGACATCCGTGCCGCTGTCATAGACCGGGCTCGAGTAGTCTCCCGCCGTGGTGGTGATCTGCCACTGCGAGGCTGCATGAGTATCCCCCGCGTCGGGGTCAGAGAACGCTGAAGACTGTAGCGTGGGCATAAGGCTCACGCCAGTGGCACCGTTGGAAGGGAACACATTGCTCGGCTGCCGCGGGGGATTGCTTATCTTCAGGAGCCAGACGTCGTAGTCACCAGCACCGTAGGAATTCGTGTAGGCTGCCACGACGTAGCCTCCGTCGGAGGTCTGTTGGACGGACTGTGCTACGTCGTCCCCTGGCCCTCCGAAAACCCTGTTCCACAGTTGGTTGCCGCTTGAATCGGTCCTGATCAACCAGACGTCACAACCGCCGGACCCGTAAGAGTATGTTCTTCCCGCTATGACATATCCTCCGTCGGAGGTCCGTTGAACGAAGGGACCGTAGTCATCCGCAGTCCCACCGAAGGTCTTGTCCCACATCTTGGTGCCGTTGGAGTCTGTCCTTATCAGCCACGCGTCCATCCCACCAGCCCCATCCGATTCAGTGTGACCCCCAATGATATAGCCTCCGTCGGAGGTCTGTTGAACAGTGAATCCAAAATCATCCTCTGGGCCACCGAAAGTCCTGTCCCACAACTTGTCGCCCCCCGAGTCCGTCTTGATCAGCCACGCGTCCCCACAGTACTCCGCGGAGTGAGCCTTAGTCCCCACTATGATGTAGCCGCCATCAGAGGTCTGCTGAACATCCTTGCCCCAGTCTATCAGTGCGCCGCCGAAGGTCTTGTCCCAAAGCTCATTGCCATTGGAGTCCGTCCTTATCAGCCAGACATCTTTGTTTTCGGACTCGTCGTACCATTTGTCTCCCACTATCACGAAGCCGTCGTCGGAAGTCTGCCGCACCGACTTGCCAAACTCATTGTAGATGCCGCCGAAGGCCTTGTCCCACAGCTTGTTGCCATTGGAGTCGGTCTTGATCAGCCATACGTCAGAGGGGCCACCCGCTCCCGTCGAACCGGTAGTGCCGGCTATTACATATCCGCCATCGGAGGTCTGCTGGACGGACTCGCCATACTCTACTCCCGCGCCGCCAAAGGTCTTCTCCCAGAGCCTGTTTCCGCTGGAATCGGTCTTCAGAAGCCAAACATCCGACTGGCCATCCCCATAGGACTGTGTCCGTCCCGCGACGATGTACCCACCATCAGAAGTCTGCTGAGCACACTCGCCCATGTCCTCGGCCGCCCCGCCGAAGCTCCTGCTCCACTCCAGTTGGCTGATGCCTGTGGTGGTTATGAAGCATGTCTCGGTTGACCAGAGTGACCAAGCCCCGTGGTTGTCCTGATGCCTCACTCGCCAGTAGTAGGTCCCATTGTTGCTCAGGTTCCCCGATGGGATCGCGATGCTGGTAAGACTTGCCAAGTCCGTGCCGCTATCGAACACTGGGCTGGAGTAGTCCCCCGACGTCCTTGTGATCTGCCACTGTGAGGCGGCGTGGGTATCGCCGGCGTCGGGGTCGGAGAAGGCGCTGGATTCCAGAGTTAGCATCAGGCTAAGGCCGGTGGCTCCATCAGAGGGAGAGCTGTTGGTCAGCTGGTTCGGTGGTTCGTTAGCTGGTGCCACATAGTGGAGTACTGTGCCGAAGGATCCGACGACGAATACTGCCGATGAAGAACCGACCCACACATCACGAAGTGAGTTTGTAGTACCGCTATTCGTGGGGGTCCAAGTGTTGCCATCATAGTGCAGAATGGTGCCCCCAGATCCTACCGCAAACACATCCGAGGCAGAGCTACCCCCGATCTCAAACAGAGGTTCCTCTATCTCGGCACTCATTGGGTTCCAAGAACTACCGTCGTAGCGAAGGACAAAGCCTGGGTATCCAGTCACGGCAAACACACTGGATGGAGAACTGCCCCAGATGCCTTCAAGCCCCTTCGTGGTCCCGCTATCCATGGATACCCAGCATGATCCATCGTAGTGGAGTATGATGCCATCAGTTCCTACGGCAAATACGTCAGAGCGACTGGTGCCCCAGACATCATGAAGAATGCCTGGGAGGCTTACGCCTATTGGACTCCACGAGCTCCCGTCAAAGTGAAGAACCATGCAGTTTGTTCCAACGACAAAGACGTCGGACGAAGAGCTGCCCCAAACGCCCAACAACTGCTCTGACGTGCCAGTCTCCATCAAGCTCCAAGAACTGCCGTCACAGTGAAGAACGGTGCCATTGTCTCCAACAGCAAAAACGTCGGATGAAGAACTGCCCCAGACATCCCAAAGGTTTTCTGTCGTCCCGCTATCAATGGACCTCCAGGAAGTGCCATCGTAGGACAAGACTGCACCCTGCCTTCCCACTGCGAACAGTTTGGAGAATGAGTCCCCCCAAACACCGAAGAGAGAATGCGTGAAGCCTGTAAGGCCGCTGCTCACACGGTTCCACTCACTGCCGTCGTAATGGAGAATAGTGCCGCTGGTTCCAACAGCAAACGCGTTTGATGAAGAACTGCCGTCGATGGCGGAGAGATAGTCTGGAGAGTCGCTGCTCATGACGCCCCACGAACTGCCGTCATAGTGGAGGATTCTTCCAGCGTCCTCACCCCAGTCGCCTTCCACAGCGAACACATCGGAGGACGAGTTGCCCCAGACACTAGTCAAATCATTTGTCGTGCCGGTCGCCATGTACTCCCAAGAACCACCATCGAAGTGAAGAATAGTGCCGCTACGGCCCACCATGAATACATCTGAGGAGGAACTACCCCATACGTCGTTGAGGTATTCTGAGGTCATGACAATGGAAGTCCAAGATGAGCCTTCGTAGTGGAGAACTGTACCGGAATCTCCTACGATGAAAACGTTGGATGATGAGCTACCCCAAGCGCCGTTGAGGTATGCCGAAGTGCCACTGCTCATGGCCACCCATGCACTGCCGTCATAGTGCAGGATGGTGCCATCGTTTCCCGCAGCAAAAACGTCGGAGGATGAGCTGCCCCAGGCAGCCTTAAGCCAGGACGTGCTTCCGCTGGTCATGGGATCCCACCCACTACCGTCGTAATGGAGAATAGTGCCGTTCTGCCCCACGGCAAAAACATCCGAGGATGAGCTACCCCAAACAGCACGAAGGGAATTGACACTGCCGCTGTTCATTGGCCTCCAGATACCTCCATCGTAGCGCAGTACGGTTCCGGCATCTCCCACAGCAAACGCATCAGAAGAGGAAGTGCACCAGATGCCGTAGAGTGAGTTTCCTTGCGGCAGCGGATTCTGCCATTCCCAGCCATCGGGGCTCACGATTGGCAACTCAACAACGAATGACGTCTGAGCGGACCAGTTCGACCAGGAACCATGGCTATCTAGATGTCTTACTCTCCAATAGTATGTGTTGACGTAACTCAAGGTTCCCGCTGCGATTTCGATGCTGGTCAGGTTGGAGATGTCGGTACCGCTGTCAAGGACAGGGGTGGAATAGTCCCCGGACGTGCCGGTGATCTGCCACTGAGAGGCGGTGTGCGTATCGCCGGTATCGGGGTCGGAGAAGGCGGACGACTGGAGAGTGGGCGTAAGGCTGATGCCGGTGGCTCCGTCTGAGGGGGAAACGTTGGTGGGCTGATTAGGCTTCTGGTTCAGGGGAAGGTAAGCATACTTCAGGTCACCGTTTGAGTTGTCGTGATAGCTTATGGCAGGGTTGCCATTAGTGTCAAAGGCGAGAGAAGTACATAGACCTACATCACCGGTGCTGTCCACTATCTCTTTGTTCCACGATGTACCATTCCAGCTGGCAAACTTCAGATTCTGGTTTGTAACGTCAAAATAGCTGATGGCAGGATTGCCCGATGGGTCGAATGCAAGCGACGTATACTCGCCAACATCGCCCGTACTGTCCACTACCTCGGTAGTCCAACTGGTCCCATTCCACTGGGCAAACTTGAGTTCCCCGCTTGTGCCACCCCGATAGCTGATTCCCGGTTTGCCAGAGGAATCGAAAGCAAGAGAGTTGAATGCTCCTACGTCGTCAGTGCTATCTACCGTGGCAATGTCCCAGGAAGAACCGTGCCAGCGGGCGAATTTCAAGTCTCGGTTGGTGGTGTAGTAGTAGCTGATCGCCGGGTTGCCCGAGGAATCGAAGGCAAGGGAACTATGCTCTCCCACCTCATCAGTGCTATCCACCGTCTCAATATCCCAAGACGAGCCGTTCCAGCGGGCCAGCTT